>Ga0099364_10005676_pt1 | contig 18460 bp, 15 predicted proteins | sample TergutTh196P3_FD_73070 | JGI IMG/M metagenome (GOLD analysis project Ga0099364, IMG submission 73070) | Microcerotermes parvus P3 segment gut microbial communities from Pointe-Noire, Republic of the Congo - Th196 P3 | ecosystem: Host-associated > Arthropoda: Insects > Digestive system > Gut ...
TTTAATTTTGTCGTGAACGCCGCGATTTATGACCCGGGCTTTATAAAAAGCGTCTGTGCGCAGCTGCAAAAACGGCTGCTCAGAGGCCGTGATGTTTCCGCTAGGATTCTAGAATCTATTGTAGGGAAGCGCATGGCCAGTTATATGACGCTCTTGATAAGCGACGACGGCCAGACGGTATCAATCCTTGTCAACGAGGAGCGGTTGAACATAGACCTGCTGGGTGAAGCAGTTACTATGTTCGTTGATGAGTTTTTGAGGGAGTTTGACGGGGAAACCCCGGAGGAAATGGCGAAAGACCACGACAGAGACTCTTCTGTCATCATTAATAACAGGTGCGACTGTCCCGTGTTTTGCTGAATCTTCTTTAGGCGGAATGGAATATCCGCGAAAAAACCGCCTTTTGGCGGTTTTTCAATGTCTTATTTTTCAGGTTATTTGCGAAGGCCGAGTTTGGCGACGGTGGATTTGTAGAGGTTAAAATCGGTTTTTTCGAGATATTTGAGGAGTTTTTTGCGTTTGCCAACCATCTGGACAAGTCCGCGCTTGGCCATAAAGTCGTGCTTGTGGGTTTTGACGTGCTCGGTAACTTCCTTGATGCGCTCGGTCAAAATCGAGACCTGAACCTCTGGGGAGCCAACGTCTTCCTTGCTACGAGCAAGCGCAGCAATAGCAGCAGATTTATTATCTTTAGTAATCATATTGTTTTAGATTTTACCACAGGTTATCACCCCTTGCAAGGGGTTATTTTTTGTCCATGTATTTGATGAGGGTGGTGCGGAGGTCTTTGGCGGGCAGGACGAATTTGTCTTTAATGGTAGCGGGGGCGATGGCGCCGGTGAAGCCGAGTTTTTTGGCCTCGGCGAGGCGGCGGTCGGGTGCGGAGGCGGAGCGGATTTCGCCGCCAAGGCCAACTTCGCCAAAAACGACTAGTTTGTCGTCGAGTTTGCGGCCGGCGGTGGCGGAAGCGATGGCCATGCAGACGGCGAGGTCCGCGGCGGAATCGTTGAGCCTTAGGCCGCCGACGACGTTAATGAAAATGTCTTTGTCCCCCAGCTTGAGTTTGGTGCGTTTTTCGAGGACGGCGACGAGAAGATTGAGGCGATTGAGGTCAAAACCAGAGGCGGTGCGTTTGGGGTAGCCAAAATTTGTGGGATTAACCAGCGCTTGGATTTCGACCAGAATTGGCCGGGTGCCTTCAATGGTGCTGAGGATGATGCTGCCGTCGGTGTTTTGGCGTTCCGACAAGAGGGCGGCGGAAGGATTTTTGACTTCTGCTAGGCCCTTTTCGTTCATTTCAAAGATGGCGAGCTCGAGCGTGGAACCGAAGCGGTTTTTGATGGCGCGGACGGTTTTGAAGCCGCCGTAGCGGTCGCCTTCGAAATTCAAAACGACATCTACTAGATGCTCCAGGACTTTGGGGCCGGCGAGCGTGCCGTCTTTGGTGACGTGGCCAACGAGCATAACGGCGGTGTCGGTGGCTTTGGCGGCGCGGATAATGAGGTTGCCGCAATTGCTGACCTGGGAGACAGTGCCGGGGGCAGAGGAAATTTCGGCGAGGCTGAGGGTTTGGATAGAGTCGACAATTACGAAATCGTAATTCCCTTCTGCGATGGTTTTGGCGATATCGTTGCCGGAAGTGGAGCTGGCGAAATGTAGTTTTTCGGAGCTGGCGCCGAGACGGACGGCGCGGAGTTTGATTTGGCCGGCGGATTCTTCGCCGGAAACGTAGAGGACCGCGCGGGTGGCGGACACGAAACTGGCGATTTGCATGAGTAGGGTGGATTTGCCGATGCCGGGCTGGCCGGCGAGGAGGGAGACGGAGCCGAGCAGAATGCCGCCGCCGAGGACAGAATCTAATTCTGGGAAATTGGTTTTGAGGCGACTTTTGGCGTCGGTGGGAATAAGTTTGTTGACGGAAACAGTGTCGAGCTTTTTGCCAGAAACGGCGCCCTTGGCGAGGGCGGTCTTGGCTTCGGTTTCGTTCACGACTTGTTCGAGCAGGGTGTTCCACTCGTCGCAATTGTCACACTTCCCTGCCCATTTGCCATAACTGGCGCCGCAGTTTTGACAGATGAATTTCGACCTCGTTTTTGCCATATCTCCAGTTTAGCATGATAGAATGGTCGTGAAAGGATAAGTAGAATGAAAAATGCAAAGAAAGATAAGAGAGCGGCGAAGTGGAAATTGGCGACAGGGGTGATATTGGTTTGTGTGTTGGCGGTGGCGGTGAGTTTTGGGTGTATGGTGATGAGGAGGTTGCGTGATATTGGTTGGGTGGCTGATACTGCGAGTTGGCAGGGTATGCAGATGAGGACGTACCCCGAGGTGAGGGTGAGTGATGATGGGCAGTGGTATCTGATTCCTGAGGTGGGGCTGAAGTTTCCTTTTTTTGCGACGATGGAGTATGCGGACCGGCTTATGATGGGGACGCCGTTGCGATATAATGCTAATTATTATTTGCCGGAGGAGGTGGCGGCTGGTTTTAGGGTGCAGCTGACTTATGATTTGTTGGATAAGTCGATTATGGGAGAGGGCGTAGATGAGAGGTGGCCGACGGGGTGTTTGGCGCCGTTTGTTTTTGATTTTAATTTTTCTGATTCTGATGACCGGTATTATGGGTATGAGACTGTTGCGCAGAAGGTTTTGGCGAATGGTCGGATTGTGGAATTGAAGAAGCGAACCATTGGTGGGGTATGTCTAGAATTTATTGAAAGTCAACAGGGTGAATTTGTAATAGAGTATCTCAGCAAATTCCAAAGTTATTAGTTTCTTTGGAGAGTAAAGATGATATCTTTTAGCTCTTTGTATTCGCTGTGGGCTAGGGCTTCTTCGTAGGTAGAAACGCTTGTACTGCATGACCGGGTAGGGGAGCAGCCGACGTTGATTTCGAATGAAAAGTTCTTAGTATCCCCGACATAACTCAGTGCATAGATGTCTGTTGGCAAAACAACTGTGCCCATAACAATAGTGCCAGAATCAGCTGTGGAAATAATACCGGAGTGCAGATACCATTCTTTGGTATCGTACTCACCGTTTGCACACGAAGCCTCGTAGACAGTACATCTGTAAGCAGCGACTTCCATGTAAGTCTTATCCGGATAGTTTGGTAACGGCTCATATTTGGCATAGGGTATATATAAGGGGGGGGAGCCATCACCAGAACAACTCCGTACAGGCCCAGGATTGTTATAACTTTGAGCATAAGCGTTGGCTTTAAAGGTGTTTTTGCTACTCGTAATAGTGGTACTAACTTCTGTGAGGATGCCTATGCCGATACACTCAGGAAAGCCTTCGTTGTCGAATTTGCCTAGTATGCCATTTGACCGGAAATCGATGGTACGCTCCATAGCAATGCCGTTCGGAACGGTGATATTTAGGTTGTGAAGTGTCCAATATGGAGCGTACTGTCCTCCGACGTATTGGTTTGGGATGGGTTTATAATATTCATCCATGGCCAGATTGACTTGTTTGATTCTGCTATAAATATATTGGTCGAGGATTTCTTGGACTTCCTTTTCTGTGCCACTTTTGAGTTTTTCGCAGGTTTCTTGCCAGACTGGGTCGATGATGCTGCCTCCGCATTCGTCCAGCAGGCGTTGCTTCATTTCTCTGTCGGACATTTCGACTTGGACTAATTTGTCGTCGTATCTATCTTTGTAGGTGGCTAGTTCGCTGTTCAGGCTGGAATTTTTCTCCTTAAGTGCGATGTAGGCGGATACACCGAGATAGCTGCCGCCTACTATTGCGGCTAAGATAAGGGCGGGTATAGAAATCTTGAGGATATTGAAGAGTTTGCGGCGGGAGTCTTTGTTATCTTTAGTGTCTTTAGCATCATCTTTGGCGTCCTTGGTGGTGGCAGATGCCGACTTGTCAGTCTTTTCGTTTTGATTTTCCATGCTGAGTTCCTGTTTAATGGTCATGCTTTGATTATTGTACCATAAAAGGAATGGGGAGAATTACTAGAGTCTTATCGTTTTGCTTTTCTTGCTAGGTATATGCTGATTCCAGCGATGACGGATAGGATTATCCCACCGAGGATTAGTGCTGGTTTGTCGGTTTGGGATGAGCTGTCATCTGGCTCGTTTTTGTCTTGCGGGTTGGGCTCTGGTGTTGGGTTTACCGGTTCTATGGGGTCGATGGGCTTTCCTGGCTCTGGCGTCTGAGCAGTTGGGTCGGGTATTGGTTCGGGTGGACTAGGCGAAGGTGTTGGTGTGGGTGTGGTTTCTGGCGCAGGTGACGGAGTGGGTTGCGGAGTGGGTGGAGTGGGTTCTGGCGTGGGTTGTTCGGTAGGAGGCTGAGTGGTATGTGATTGCGGCAGTGCCATACTCCATGTGCCACCGCACCTCGTGCTTGCGAGGATGCGACTTGGGTTGTTTGGGTCTTCGTAGATGTACCAAGGGAACATATGCGGCATTGCGGCAACTTCAACCCAATCATCGATGGTGGTGTCTTTGCCCTTAGCGGACGCCAGAATTTTCCCCATGGTGGATATGTATAAGTTGTTTGGGTTTCTGGAGTCTATTTTGACAGCATACACGCTTTTATTCTCTTCGTACATTTGTTGCCAGGTGGCCCCCATGTCGGTGGAGGAATACACTCCCCCGCTCTCGCCGTCAACGAGATATCGGTCTCGGCCGTCATCGGTCACTTGTTTTCTCGTCGCAGTCCCCGCATATAAAACTCCGTCGGGCGCGCGGTCAATTGAATAAATCCAAGTGCCTTCATTATAGAAATTGCTTTTGGTATCATTGGGACGATTGAGCTTTGTCCAAGTGGTGGAGTTGGTCGTTAAGTCAAGATAGTAGGTGTCGGCAAATCTTTTGATGTCCGCGTTGGGCGTGCGTCCGGTGTGAACAAATAGGGTTTTGTTGTCGGTGCCTAGGGTCAGTTCATGGGCGCCAATCCCCAATCGTCCTGAGTCGGCGCTTGCTTGCTTGCTGATACCGTCGCTCATGAGTGACCAGGTGGCGCCTGAGTCGGTGGAGCGAAATACGCCTAGGCCATTGCTGGAAAAGTAAGCTGTGTTTTTATTTACCGGGTCAAAAACAATCGCCGTGGGTAGGATTTTGAGAGCGGTGTCTGGAAAGCCGGCGACTTCGTTGATGGTCGCTTCATTCCAGGTTTTTCCGCCATCGGTACTGCGAATAATCCGGCCACGGATGTTCGAGACCGAGGGCTCGCCGTAAATCACATCTAGTACCGTTTCTGGTAAATACTCACCCCCATCGCCTTTGTAGCGGTTGGAATTTACATTGCTGGTGATGATTATGTCGGGATTATTTGGGTCAAACGCAACTCCCCAAGCGTTCGTGATTCTGGTTAGTCCTTCAATCCCTGGGTTTACTTTAGCCCAGGATTTGCCGCCATCGAAACTCTCCCACAGGCCAATGTCGGTCCAGCCCGAGTATTGGTGGTTGGGATTGGATGGATTGACCGCAAAGGAGCGTTGGCCGGCGGGTTCAACGCCGGTTGTTGAGTAAAAAGTCCGGCCATCTTCTTCTTTGACGATATTGCTTTCGAGGCTTTTCCAGGTTTTGCCGCCGTCTAGCGTTTGCCATGCGGTATAGCTGTTGGTGATGACTGCTTGGTTGGGATTACTTTTGCTGACAGCGATTCCCCGGTTAGTGCGAATGCCGTTATTCATTTCGGCGATAGAGCCCGAGGCGATGTAGTCCTTTTGCTGGAAATATGTCGCCTCAAAAGACCACAACCAAGTCTCGCCCAAATCATGCGAAACGGCAATACCGGCAGTATTCACATTTGAGGTCCAGTCGAGATAGTTTCTATCCCAAGCTGCGGTATTTCCGCGGTCGCTATTGAATGATACGTATATGATATTGTCCACGACTTGCAGGGCCCTGAAATAATGTTGGTGAGAAACATTATTGACGAAGTTGCCATTTTGTAGTTTAAGTCTTTCATAAAAATTACTCTCGCCCGCAAGCGTGTTTCCGCCAACAACTTTAGCCCAGGTGGCGCCAAAATCAGTGCTTTTTTGAATTTCAAAACCATTTTCGTTGGTGATATATATTGTCAAATTGTTTTCAGAAACCGCAAATTGCCCAAAGCGGTTTTTGGTAAGACTGCGCCCAAGCACGCTGCCGTCTTGGTCGAATACGTATATCCCTTCGTTGCCCATGGCCACAAGTTTATCCCCGACGAGCACCATATCCACATAGTCGCCGTATCTGCTATCGTCGACGTCGCCGTTGGGAGCATAGCTTCCGTCCTGTTGCAGTGTGCCGAGCACGATGTCGCCATAGCGAGTATTGCCCAAGGCATAGAGGTTGTCTGGCGTCCCAAAATCACGGGCAAAATCATGCCAGGTTTCACCGCCATCTGTGCTCCTGACAATTCCCATCGGAATATTGTAGCCGGGGGACCCGTTGAAAAATATATAAATAATCTGTGGATTTTCTGGATGGACGTATACTTTTGCGATGCGGTATGCGTCGATACTTGAAGAAGAAGCCGTAATGAAGTGCGTGCCGGGCTTGTAGATAACTTTTGGAGTGGCGTTTTGTGAATTGCCCAGCTGCATATGATGTCCAACTTGTGCTATGGCGTCGGCTTTGGGCGCAAAATAGTCAAAGGTTTTGCCCTTGTCGTAGGAGATGTAGACCTGCTGACGGTTGTAGGCATAGATAGTATTTGCGTTGTGTGGATTGTAGTCGTATTTGGTGTCGTCCCAAAATTGGTGAGCCTGGAAACTCCCGCCGCCGTCTCGGCTGATGAAGGTGGATTCCATGTCGCAGGAAAGCGTGAGGTTGTTGCCGTCTTGCGGGTTAATCGTGGGGTAAATAATTGCGCCGCCGCCGCCTGGACCGATGGAATATACAGATGTGGTAGTGCTGTCGTTGGCTTGGACAATAGTTGTTGAGCCGAACAGGAAGTAGGTCGCGGTCAGCAAGGTAAATATCGCCGCTAGAGAGAGGATTCTTTGATAGGTTACCCTCGCTATAATATTTTTACAAAATAATAGGCACTTTGTTATCATATAAATTTAACTCCATTTATATTATATAACAATTTCGCGAATTTTGCACGTATTTATTTGAGGACTTTGTCGATGATGCCGTAGGTCTTGGCTTCGTCGGCGGACATCCAATTGTCGCGGTCCATGTCGCCTGTGACTTTTTCGAGTTTTTGGCCGGTGTTTTTTGCAAAGATTTCGGCGAGGCGCTTTTTGAGGAAAATACCTTCTTTGAGCATGATTTCTTGGTCGGTGATTTTGCCTTCGGTGCCGGAGGATGGCTGGTGAATCATGATACGGGAATTGGGTAAGGCAAAGCGTTTGCCTTTGGTGCCGTTGCTGAGAAGCATGGCGCCCATGCTGGCCTGAAGACCGATGCCGATGGTTTGGATATCGGGCTCGATGTAATTCATGGTGTCGATAATGGCGAGGCCGTCGTAAACGCTGCCGCCGGGGGAATTGATGTAGAGTTTGATGTCTTTTTTGGGGTCTTCGTAGGCGAGGTGAAGGAGCTGAGCGATGACGATATTTGCGGTGTGCTGATTGACGCCTTCGCCGAGAAAAATAACGCGTTCTTTGAGCAGGCGCGAGTAAATATCAAAGGCGCGCTCGCCGCGGTTGGTTTCTTCGATAACTGTGGGTACTAAATAATTCTTCATAACTCTGATTGTAGCGAATTGGCACTCTCGTGTCAAGACTGCTAAATTTCTGGGGCGGGCGAGGCGTTACTATTAATGCTGTCCAGCAGAACTTGGGCGCGTGCAATGTTGTTGTTGTATTCTTCGACTAGCTCGTTGGTGCTATCAATCAGGGTATTAATTTCATGAAAGAGCTGGTTGAGTTCTTGTTGGCGGGCAACCAACACGGCGCGTTCGGCAGTGAAGGCCGCGGTGCTGGTAAAATAGCCGCTCTCGGCGCGACGGTTGAAGTCGGCGATAGCGGCGGTGAGTTCTTCGGTGGCGGCAGTATAGTTGGCGGCTTTGGCGTCGACTAGCTCGCGATTGAGGTTGATTTGCTCGTAGAGCGCTTCGGCTTGAGCCTTTAGTTCTTTGAACTTTGTGTCGTAAGCATCAAAGAAAACGACAACTGCGTCTTGGTCATTGAAATATCGGGCATAGTGTTTTTCGAGACTGTTTGGCAAATCTGCTAACTCGGTGCCGATGATAGAGTGAAGCTCGTCATAGAAGTTGGCCTCGGGGTAAAGGTCGAGGCGCGGTTGGAGTGTCGAGAGGTTTGCTTCGTAGACCGACTGCAAATCAGCTTGGAGTTGCGCGCGCTCACTGCTGGATAGTCGGTCCCACACGGCATGCAGCAGCTCGTGGGCGAGCGTTGATTGTTTGATGCCGGCGAGGTCTGGGTTGTTGATGTCGTAGATGAAAATATTTTGACCGTCATAGCAGCCGAGGATGGAGACGTCGCTTTTGGACGAGGCGCAGGCTTGATTGAATTCTGTCTGGTCTTTGACGGTTGGATGGGTAGCAGAAAGGATGACACTCCCTCTGGTGGTGAGACTCAATTCGTCCTTGAGGCTGGTGAGTTCCGTGGTTGGCTCGAAACTGAGGCCGTGGATGCGGTCGGTGATGAAGCCCCAGTCCACAAAAATTACAGCAATCCACACGCTAGCGCAAATAATAATAGCGGCTATACTGCGAATGGTTCTGTTGCGGCGTTCGGTGGTCATCATTACAACAGTATACCATGAGCGGCGCGGCGCAAGCATGAGCAGCAAGAGTGTGGTGCGGAGAGATTATTCTTTGTCAGGTGCGGCGAGTTTGAGTTGTTTTTTGTCTAAAATGACGGTGGCAACTGTGCCCGGTTGGAGTTCTTCTCTGAGGATTTTTTCGGCCAGAAGAGATTCGAGCTGGTCTTCAATGGCGCGGCGCAGAGGTCGAGCGCCATTTTTGGGGTCGAAGCCGATTTTGATGAGGTGGTTTTTGGCTTGAACGGAAAGTTTCAGACCAATTGATTTGGCGGCGAGACGCACACGCAAATCTTCGATTAGGTTGTCGAAAATTTTATTAACGTCTTTGCGGGTGAGGGCTCGAAAAGTCACGATGGCGTCAAAACGGTTGATGAGTTCGGGACGCATCAGTTTTTTGAGCGCGCGTGTGGCGGTGGTCTTGTTTTGTTCGTGCTCGGCCTCAAGGTCTTTGGCGTCTTTTTTGGTTTTGGCGGCAAAGCCGAGTTCGGACTCGCGATACATATCTTGCGCACCAAGATTCGAAGTTAAGATGACGATAGTATTGTTGAATTTGATTTTATTGCCCTGTCCGTCGGTGAGCATGCCATCTTCGAGGATTTGCAGGAGCATATTAAAGACATCTGGGTGGGCTTTTTCGATTTCGTCAAACAACACGACGCTGTACGGTCGACGACGGATAGCTTCGGTCAATTTGCCGCCATCGTCGTAACCAATATATCCGGCTGGTGCGCCCACGAGGCGACTGACATTGTGTTTTTCGCCAAATTCGGACATGTCGATTTTAATCAGCGAATTTTCGCCGCCAAAGATTTCTTTGGCGATGACTTTGGCCAGTTCGGTTTTACCTACACCAGTGGGGCCGAGGAAAATAAATGACCCGATGGGACGACTGCTGCTGGCGATGCCGGAGCGGCCGCGACGGATGGCTTTGCTGACTACTTTGATGGCTTCGTTTTGACCGATGATGGATTTTTCGAGGTGGGATTCTAGTTTGGTTAAGATTTTTTGTTCACTACCATGGACTTTGCTGACGGGGATGCCGGTTTTGAGCGAAATAGCGGTGGCGAGATGGTCGAAAGATAGCTCGGGGACTTCGGGTAAATTTTTGGTGTCTTTTTCTAATTTTTTAATTGCTTGATTGACTTGGGCGAGGCGGGTTTTGTAGAGGGCGGCCTTTTCGAAATCTTGCATTTCGGCGGCAAGCTCAATTTTTTGGCTAATGTCGCCTTGTTCAATTTTGTACTTTTTGTATAGGCTGCCGCCTTTTTTGTCGACAGAAACACGAGCAATGGCGGCGGCTTCGTCGATGATGTCGATGACTTTGTCAGGCATGAAGCGGTCGTTGATGTAGCGATTGCTCATGTAGACGGCCTGTTCGAGAATTTCGTCGGAGATGGCAACTTGATGATGGGATTCGTAATGTTTTTTGATGCCTTTCAAAATGCGTAGGGTGATAGTGTCGGATGGCTCATTTACCATGACGGTCTGGAAGCGACGCTCGAGAGCTTTGTCCTTTTCGATGTTTTTGCGATATTCGTCGAGCGTGGTGGCGCCAATTAAATTAAGTGTGCTGCGAGCGAGGGCGGGCTTGAGAATATTGGCGGCGTCCATGCTGCCTTCGGCCGAACCGGCGCCGTTGAGTAGATGCAGCTCATCGATGAATAGGATGATTGAGCTGTCGCTGATGGCCTCATCGATGATGCCTTTGATGCGTTCTTCAAATTCGCCGCGAAATTTGGTGCCGGCGACAACCGAGGAAAGGTCGATTTGGTAGATGCGTTTGCCGATGAGTTTGCCGGGGACGTTGTTTTTGGCGATGCGGGTGGCGAGGCCTTCGACGATGGCGGTTTTACCCACGCCGGCTTCGCCAATTAGTACGGGGTTTGATTTGGTGCGGCGACAAAGTACAGTAACGGTGCGTTCAATTTCTTGGTCACGGCCAATCACGGTGTCGAGTTTGCCGCGGGCGGCTTTTTCGGTGAGGTCGGTGCCGTAGCGGTTGAGCCAGCGGAAATTGGTTTTTTTGCCAGCTTTTTGCTTGATTTTTTCGATTTTGGCTTCCTCGGCTTGTTTTTCGGCGAGGTCTTCAATTTGTCCAGCTAGCTGGTTGAGATTGGCGCCAACGCGATTGAGTAGGGTGGCCGCCTGAGAGTTTGGCTGACGAATCAATGAGTAGATAATGTGTTCGGTGCCGATGATTTCGAGTCCGTTTTCGCGGGCAAAATTCATCGACATGCGTAGGGTGAGTACGGCAGATTCGCTGAGGGACATCATGGCCATGGGCGAGGCCGGAACGTCGACGGCGACTTTGCCCTGGGCCTGTTCGACTTCGGCGAGATTGACGCCTTCATCGCGCAAAAATTTGGCACCAGTCGAAACATCTTGAGCCAGCACGCCCATCAAAATATGCTCGGTTCCCATGTATCCTTGATTGTAACGTTTGCTATAAAAGTCGGCTTTCTGAAGAGCAAAGCGCGCATTCTCGCTGAGGTGATTCATAATTTCTGAAAATTCATCCATCATAATATCCCCATTGTATGCTTCTGGCACTCACGTGTCAAGACTGCTAACTTTCAGTTACTCCCTTGCGTTATCGGAAGTCTATGGTATAGTTGTGATAACGGAATTTCCGTAATATTTTTGTGAAAGGCGGGGGACGCAACGATGGAACATTTAAAACCAGGCGAGACTCAGGCTGGCAAGACCAAGGAAATGACTCTTCGCGAAGACGGCAATCTTGACATGACACACACGGATAACGCAACGGGGGAAGGCGGGGTCTTTGACCCAGGCTCAAACGAAGTCGGCGGCCAGATTATGGGCAAGGCCGAAGTTTGCTTTCGGGCAAACAATTACTTCATGCAGAAGCTCCAAGAAGCAGGAATTCTGACTCACTGGATGGATGTTAATCCAGACAGGCCTTATACCGCAATCGTGAAGTCGGGCAAAAACTACGGCTTCGGCATTGAGGTTATAGTGCGGTTCGATAAGCGCGGAAGCTTTGCGAAGCGTTACCCGCAATACGTCCAAACGATAGGTGAACCGCTTGATACCCCAGTTGTTGAATTCACTTTGAAGTATGACGCTGATGGGGCATTTCAGAAAGACCCGCTAATCAACAAGAGCGTGTTAGTGGCGCTGGGGATACTGACGGCGCGCCAACACGACAAGTTGGAGAGACTTGCACTGCAGGTTGCGGAAATTATCAAAAGCGAATTGGACGCAAAAGGCATGACGCTCTGCGACATGAAAATTGAACCCTTCCGCGATAAGGACGGCAACAATATGGTCGGGGATGAGATTTCGCCGGACTGCTGGAGAATCATCGGCGAGGATGGGGAGGAAATCGACGCGATAAGTTTTGGTCGTATGTTCTTTGCAAGCGAAGCGTAGCCAAAAGAGCAAAAATGGAAGGGCGCTATGCATTTAGCGCCCTTTTTCATGGTTAATTTTTTATAGTAATGCTAAAAATTCTTGCTCGTCGATGATTTTGGTGCCGAATTTTTCGGCTTTTTCTAGCTTTGCTTTGCCGGTGTTATGCCCCGCGACAAGATATGTTGTATTTTTTACAACACTGGTGTGAAATTCGCCGCCGAGTTCGCGGATTTTGGCGGCGGCCGCTTCCCTGCTCATGCTGTCCAGCGTTCCGGTGACAACGAAAGATAAGTCGGTCAATTTTCCGCCAGCGGTCTCAGAAAAAGTGGGCTGCATGCCGAGATTGCGGAGTTTTTCGAGCAGTGTGATGTTGTCCTCGTCTGCGAAATAAGCCACGATTGAGTCGGCTACGACGGCGCCAATGCCGTCGATATTCAATAATCCATCGACGTCAGCCTCGGCAAGTTCTTCGAGCGACTTGAAATGATTGGCTAAATCAATGGCCGTTTGGGTGCCGATGTGGCGAATGCCGAGTGCGGTGATAAATTTGGCTAGTGGTGGATGTTTGGAATTTTGGACGGCGGTAACTAGTTTGTGAGCAGAAACTTCGGCGAAACGGTCTAATTTGACGATTTGTTCTGGTGTCAAAGTATACAAATCGGCGATATCGGTGACGAGTCCAGCGTCGACTAGGGCGGCGACGTTTTTTTCGCCAAGGCCTTCGATGTCGAGAGCGGGTTTGCTGGCGTAATACTGGATGGCGCGTTTGAGAATTTGGCTGGTGCTGGTGCCTTTGATGCGGTAAACGACTTCGCCTTCTGGACGTTCAAACTCCAACTCTGGGTACTGTTGTTTGAGGGCGGCTGCATAATCGAACTCTTCTGTGTATTGCGGACGTAACTCGGTCAAAACTCTTTCAATCTGCGGAATGATGTCGCCGGCTTTGTAGATAATAACGGTGTCGCCAATGCGGACGTCGAGGCGAGCAATTTCATCGGCATTATGAAGCGAGGCGGCTTTGACGGTGCTGCCGGCAATGCGAACTGGCTCCAGCACGGCGATGGGCGTAGCCGCGCCCGTGCGACCAAGCGAAATCACGATATCTTTTATAGTAGTGGTGGCTTCCTCAGCGGGATATTTGAAGGCGACAGCGCCGCGGGGAGTTTTGCCGACAATGCCGAGTGCTTTGAATAAGCTGCGGTCGTTGATTTTGATGACTGCGCCGTCGGTGTTGAATGGTAGATTGTGGCGCAGAGTTTCGAGCTGGTCTAAGAATTTGATGACATTTTCGGAGTTAGAAAAAACGGCTTGGCAACCGGAGGTTTGGATGCGCAGGCTTTTGAGCTTTTCGTAAACGGCAGCATTAGTGGTGTCTTCACCGACGATATCATAGCCGATAAATTTAAGCGGGCGCGAGGCGGCAATGGCCGGGTTGAGTTGGCGAATGGAGCCAGCGGCTAGATTACGCGGATTGGCAAATTCGGGCTTGCCCTGTTTTTTTTGCTCGTTGTTTAGCGCGATAAAATCTTCTTTGAAAATCACGATTTCGCCACGGATTTCGATGGGATTTTGGTCGGGAATGCTGAGGGGGACATTTTCGATGGTGCGGACATTCATGGTGACGTCTTCGCCGATGACGCCGTCGCCGCGCGTGATGGCGGTTTTGAGTAGGCCGTTCTCGTAAATTAGGGCGCAGGCCAAACCGTCCATTTTGATATCAACAAAAAGTTCGGGGTGATGGGCGCCAAGCTTGTCAACTCGCGTGAGCCAATCTTGAATTTCTTGCTCGGAAAATACATCGGCCAATGAAATCATGCGCTCGGAATGTTCGACCTTTGAAAATTTATCGAGGGCTTGGCCCGCCACTCGCTGGGTGGGTGAATCGGGCGTGATGAGCTCGGGATATTTTGTTTCTAGCTCCGACAATTCGTGTTTGAGAGAATCGGCGGCAGCTTCGCTCATGATGGACTGGTCGAGAACGTGGTAATTATAACGATATTCATCAATCAACTGGCGAAGTTGCGCAGCGCGCTCTTGCGCACTAGTTGGGGTCATCCAGCATCCTTCGATAGAACAGATAGCAATAGGCGGAAATATAAATGAAGGTAAAGCAGGTCATACAGAGAAGCGCGCAAGGCACAATGGGTGCGCCAGTGGCCCAATCGAAAGCGCCCTTAATCGCGAAGTCTATTAAGATAATCGGCATCATCACAATTACCCATAGAACGGCGAGGAAAAAGAGGACGAATATGAAGCGCGTGATGAATTTGATTCGGCGACCGGCCATTAGGTCGGAGGCGGTGTTGACGGCTGCCATGGGGTACATGCCGGGTGCGCTAACGGCGACAAGACCAAGGATTGAGCCGGGCAGTAAATAGCAGGAAAGTAGGATTAATCCAGAGGCAAGCAGCCAGTAGATGAAAGCGTAGAGCGGCGTAGAGAGAAAATCGGTGGCAACGGCCGCAGAATAAGTGACGATAACGATAAAGATGGGGATGAGGTGCAGAAACACCACCAAAAATACCACTAAGCTGGAGATGAAGGGGCTGAGCGCGTTGTAGAGACCGTCGCGGAAGCGTGGTTTGTGGCCGGCGATGATATGGCGGATGAGGTAAATTGTGACTAGCCAAACGACGATGAATAGTAATATGGCGAAGACTTGCTGGACTTCGTTCATGCCTTGATTGAGGCCGCCAGTCGTGACGGTTGATACGAGTAGCAAGCCAGCCTTGGCGACAGAGCCGAGCTGACCGTCGGCAAGATATTGATTGGTTTCTTCTAGAGTATCTTGGAAAGTGACATAGGTACTTTCTTGCATGATGCCGACTAGAAAAATATTCAGACCCACGACGATGACGAGGAGAGCGCCGAAAGTTTTCCAGCGCTTGAGGATAAACAGGAGCGTAGTCATGGCGAAACTAAGCAGGCCCGGAGCGTTGAGAGGTCGGTCGTAATCTTCGTGATATGAGCGCTTGAATGACCGATGCAATTTGACGCGCTGGGCTTTTTTGTTCCAGATTTTTTCGCGCTGTTCATAGAAACTTTGGCGAAAAGTTTTGCGTGGTTTTTGGGTTTTTAGTTTGATTTTAGAATTTGGTTTTGCCATCTTCGAGCCTCTTGATACGTTTTTCGATGGGGGGGTGGGTAGAAAATAATTTGGTCAGAAAAGATTTTCTGAGTGGGTTGGCAATGAAAAGCGCCTCGGTAGCGGCGTTTTGTTGGTGCATTGGTCGGGCGTGAGCTTCGAGTTTGCGCAAGGCAGACACCATACCTTCTGGGTAACGCGTAATGAGGGCGGCGGACGAATCGGCTAAATATTCGCGTTGTCTGGAAATGGCTGCCTGTACAATGGCGGCAACAATTGGGGCAAGAATGAGGGTGATGAGCATGATGACTAGGCCGACTGGGCTGCGGTCGCGGTCGTCTCCGCCCCGACCAAACCATAACATGCGCACTCCCATGTCTGAGATTAGGCCAATTACGCAAACTAGTCCAAAAACAATCATGCTGACGCGGATGTCGTAGTTTTTGACGTGGGACATTTCGTGGGCCATGACGGCGGTGAGTTCTTTGTCGTCCATGATTTCAAGTAGGCCGGTAGTGGCTGCAACTACGGCGTGCTTGGGGCTGCGGCCGGTGGCGAAGGCGTTGGCCGCGGGGTCGGCGATTACGCAAACTTTGGGCATGGGCATGCCGGTGGTAATGGAAAGGTTCTCGATGATGGTATAGAGTCGGCGATGGTCGGATTTTTGGACTTCTTTGGCGCCAGTCATCAACATGGCTAGTCGGCCGGCGGCAAAATATTGAATGGTGGCGTAGATGGCAGCGATGACGAAGAACCAGATTGCCATTGTCCAGTCATTATTGAAATAGGCAAAAAGCGCGCCAATTAAGCCGATGAACAATACGAAACCAACCATGATGATGATGGTGTTGCGTTTGTTGGTGGCGATATGTTTGTACATTTTTGGGGTGATTAGAATTTAACTTCGGGTGCGTCGGCAATGCGCTCGGCTTCGGACGCACTGACTTCGAAATAATCGCGGATTTTAAAGCCAAGTCGCTTGGCGATGAGGTTGGTGGGGAAACCTTTCATCTTGACGTTGAGCTCTTTGGCGCCGGCGTTGTAGAAGCGGCGGGCGGCCTGGATTTTGTCTTCGACGTCTTGGAGTTGCTTTTGTAGCTCTTTGAAATTTTCACTGGCTTTGAGCTGCGGATAGGCCTCGGCGATGGCGAAAATCTTGGACAAACTAGCGGTCAAGGCGTCTTCAGCGGCGGCGACGGACTTGACGCTTTTTGCACCCATGACTTTACTGCGAGCTTCGGTGACGTCTTTGAAGGCTTCCTTTTCGTGCTTGGCATAGCCCTTGACGGACTCGATGACGTTAGGGATGAGGTCGGCGCGATACTTTAGCTGTACGGTGATGTCTGACCAGGCCTCATTGACTCGTTCATTGAGCATGATGAGCTTGTTGTAGGTCCAGATGACCGTCAGTATAATCATGACTACGCATCCAACGATAATCCAAATAGATACTGGGTCCATGCTCTTCACTCCTCATTTAAAGTTATGTGTATATTATACATAGTTTTGTGGGAAATAAAAAGTGCTAATGGTGGTGGGGTTGATGTAGTTTGGGCTCTCGTGTTATGATTTAAGAGACCTGCGGGTTTAGCTCAGTTGTTAGAGCGCTTCCTTGCCAAGGAAGAGGTCGAGAGTTAGAGTCTCTTAACCCGCACCATTTTATAGATATGACCTGTTTGGGTCGTTTTTTTGTGAAAATTAAGTCCCCGCTGCCGTGGTATTGCAGCGGGGACGAAAAGTTTTTTGGTAGAGGGCGATTTGCGAGCCTGAGATTAACTTTTGATAATCTTGGGCTTCAGCAGCGAACCATTGCCACCGCAATGATGCATAACTGCATTGATGATTCCCTGCAGTCGCTCTTCTGGCGGCGTGCTGGTCTTTTGGCGGAGCATTGCCGCATCGAAATGCAGCTTGAACCCACAGACGCTTTTTATGCCGCTACAGTACTTTGCCTGGATTTCCGACAATGCGCCGAGCGCACGATTGGGTAAGGGGGGCAGTTCACACGTTCTTGCCAACCTATGGTACCCATGCAGACGGATAATTTCTTCGTAGCTGCAGAAACACTGCTGCAAGACAACAAACTCTTCGTTGTCCCAAATCGCCTCGGTAAGATGCGCGGAGAAATCGATAGTTGCCCTTTGGTAAGCGGTCCCGTTGTAAATGAGGGGATTACCCTCTTCGATGATGACGGGAATAGTGTTGATGGCTGTCTTGTTGGGGAGTTTTCCAGTTTGCATCGTAAATAGATACCTCCAAAAAAAATAGTGAAAAGACTACAGGGTGCAAAGCACCTCTATCTTTCAGATAATAACACTTATGTATCAAAAAGTCAATAAAAAAGTCCCCTTTACTATTTCCGGCAATCTCTCAACTTTGCCCGAATCACCTGCTACTCCTTATTTTAGCGCAAGCAAGTTCAATGTCAACATTGACTTTTGTGATTTTTCTGTGTTGGTTTTGACGGAATTAACAGAGGTGGAGCGGTTTTTTGCCTTGACTACGGTGATTTTGGTTGTGAAATATACTTATGCTAATTCGTGCTATTTTGGACGGGCGCGTGCTACAATATGGACCATGAAGATGCGAGGTAGATGGGAGCGTTGGGTGGACGATACGAAGTTGGCTTGTGTTGGTGTTGGCATGGTACTAAAAAAGCCAAAATATGTTATAATAGGCGTACTTGCGGTTTTGCTATTTGCTTATATCTTGACGCTGTTTAAGGACGGCACCAGTACTTGGGGCCTGTTGTGGTCTAATATTAGTTTTGGTGACAAAATCCAGCTGAAATTTGAGGTGTGGGGGAGAGTGCTGGGTAACCTGTCTAGTCTGTGGGGGCTGGTTTTGATGCTGCTGGCGCTACTTCAGGGTCTGACGGTGATGCTGCTGGTGTTTGGCTGGCGGGCGAGAGTGCGTAGCAAACATACGGCGGCGGGTCTGGAGGCGGGCGGAGTGGGGACGGCGATTAGTTTTCTGGCTTTGGGGTGTCCGACTTGCGGGACTTCCCTTTTGGTGCCGATTTTGACGACGGCCCTGGGGTCGGGTGCGGCGGTGATGGCGGAAACTTTGGGCTGGGTGTTGGCGACGGCGGCCGTTGTGCTACTGCTGCATGCGGCCAGAAGATTGGGCTATGGGGCGTTTGTTGAGATAACTGCGAGGAGGCATAAAAATGGGAAAGTTTAAGGCGATTTTGGCAATCCTGATAGTTGGATTCGTGGCGGCGTTAATTGTATTTAATGTTTTGGAGTCGTCTGGGCCGAATACGGAGCCGTGGAATATGGCGATGACTCAGGGCAATCGCGAAACTGGCAAGCATTTTATA
>Ga0099364_10005677_pt1 | contig 18456 bp, 16 predicted proteins | sample TergutTh196P3_FD_73070 | JGI IMG/M metagenome (GOLD analysis project Ga0099364, IMG submission 73070) | Microcerotermes parvus P3 segment gut microbial communities from Pointe-Noire, Republic of the Congo - Th196 P3 | ecosystem: Host-associated > Arthropoda: Insects > Digestive system > Gut ...
TTTTGGATACAACCCTGCGAACTGCGATCTGTGATCGCAGGTCTGTGATCGCAGAACCGTACAATTGTCCCGGTAGCGACAAAACCTCAGTAGTTCGCAGAAAAGCCACAGGCTTGTTGTTCTTCTAACTATTTGATTCATAACGATTTACATCAAAATTTTTGACCGCAATTTTTAGCAACGTTTGAGGAAATTTTTATGACAAACGGGCGGTGAGTGTAAAAAAGTGTCAAAATAGGAAGATTGGTAAAATTTACAACGGAAATGGACGAAACACCTTTTCTATTTTTTTCTAAACTGCCCTTTTTGTCGTTCGCTCGTTCACTTGCGGCCAAGACAATAAAATTTTCCTCCACCTGACTGATTTCATTTAGCCGAAAATAATGACGTAACTTATTTATATAAAGAGGTTTAGAAAAATATCGCCATCAAAAACAAAGTACGAACTACTGAAAATGCCATATTGAAGAACGAGATTGAAGCCGTCACTGCGCTTATCAGAGCAGGAGCCGATGTCAATGTAAAAGGCAGTCTTGGCTCTACTCCTCTGCAAATTGCCTTCTCACCGGAAAATTGGACATTTTTGGGGCACTCATTGAAGCGGGAGCCGATGTCAACGTGAGAAATGAAAAAGGCGAGACTCTTTTATACACTGCCGTATCAAAAAAGCAAACGGATTTTGTTACCGCCCTCATCAATGGGAGTGTCCAGATATTTACGGGATTTCATGCCTTTCTCCACTGTTCGGAGTAAATCGCGCCACAGAAAACGGCAATACGGTTCGCCCTCGGCAGACGCCAACACGCGCTCGTCTGCTTCAAACGACGACCCAACAAATGCTTGCACGCACCCTCATCAAATCACTCCCAATCGAACGACCCAAAAATAAACGCTCAAAATAATGCAACAGAAACGATTGACCACGAAAATATTTCAGCAACAAAAACTCCGACTCCCGCTCCATCTCCGGAAAAACGCAGAGAGACTGTATCCGCTCACAAAAAGAACTTATTCTTTGAGAATTCAGGAGTTAGGAGTTAGGAGCAGCCCTTTGAAGGTGGTTATCGTTTCATAAATTTTGATTTTTTCACATTTCTTTCGGCGAGGACTTGGGCGGTGGACACATGCGGACCATCGCTGGAACCTCGCCTTGGGGGTGATTTCGCCTTCGGTTTCCGACGCGACTTTTTGTACTTCGATAAGTTCATCCGACCCGCCAACTCACGCAATAATTGACCATAAGACGACGGCGACAAGCCGTCGATCAGCCGACTCCAGTCCGCAGGTTCCACCGCAATCTCCATCCCCGCCCAAACCGACGACGTTTCCGAACATAAATGATACCAAGACAATTCCTCCACCACGGACTCTCCCCACTCGCTCCGCAACGCCGCACGAACAAGCGCAACAGCATTGTACGCCTTCACCGCCAAACAAAAAGCAAACACCGCCGCGCGAGGATAAGCCAGCGTGTCAATCTCACATTGAAGCGATTGCGTCAAATCCTGGAACATCCCCTCAATCCGCCAGCGCTTGCGGTACAACTCGCTCACCTTCACCGCCGTCGCCTCCCGCCATTTCAAGTTCGTCAGAATGTGTATCTCTTGATCCCCATCCCGTGTTTTTTGTTTCAACACCACCGTCACTCGACGCAGTTTCAATATTGTTCCCGTTTTCTCCTGTTTAATCACAATACGTTGTTCGTACACGTCACCGGTTTCCGTTGCGCCAACGAATTTCCGTTCGCCAATCCCTTGCCAGCACTTCAATTGTCCATGATGACGAACCACAAACGAACCGTCGCGAGCCGCTATTTCCGCAAAGAAAGCAATGACACAAAAATTGCGGTCGCCGATGAGACAATCCTTGAGCCGTATGTGTTCGAGAATCGGCCCCAGCAAGGCTCGTTCCTGTGTGTGTCCGTCTTCGCAAGGAATCACGTCGCGGACCATGCCGTATTCCTGATCGAACAGGACGAGAGCCTTGCCGGGCAACGGACCGGCGGTTTTGTTGCGCAATTCCTTGAGTCGTCGCTGTGTGGCGGCGAAGTGGTTGCCGTCGAGGATCAGCGTTCGAAAACCTTCGAGGAACGGGGCGTGCTTGGCTTTCAATTGATCGACGACGGGGGCGAGATTGCGGAAGCTGTCGGCGACGAGTTCGCGGGAAATGCCGATTTCGAGTCCGTTGACTTTATCGTACAGAGCCTTGACGGAAACGGGAATCTCCTCTTGGTGCAGGAGGTAGGCCCGATTGAGACTGGGCACGCTTTTGAGCGAAACGTCAATCATCAGCATCATGACGGTGGAAAAGAGGAGTTTGTTTTCGTATTGGAGTTCGGCGGCGTCGTGAAAGAGTTGGTTCATTCGTTGCGGATCGAGGTCCCGTTGGAGGACGGCACGTACGAGCACGGCGGCGGGGGCTTTGTGGGCAAAGGCTTCGATTTTTTCTCCGAGTTGAAACATGGACGACTCCTTTCATGGCGGCGGGGGATGGCCCACAACACCTTGTTGCGAACCGGAATGTCCAGTTTAGCGTAATTCCTTGAAAAATAAAAGGTTAATTCCTGTACACCACCTTCAAAGGGGTGGATACGTTATTTTGTTGCACACATACTCTCTCACTCTCTCACTTTTTCACTCTTTCACACTTTCACTTTTACTATGAACATTCATACGACGACCGTTCCGGCTCATTTCACGGACATGTCGGCTCTTTCGGCACCGAAGGTTGCCTCGGACCGTTTTGCTCATCGCGTTCTTTTCCAACCGATCGGCGAGAGGGGACCGGGGCTGTATGCGCGGGTTCCCGTGCCGATTGAAGGGCGTCTCCGTAGTCTTGCGGTTCGGCTTGACGGGCAAGCGGCGACAGGCGATCTCTATTTGTCCGCCGTCGATCCGACTTTCCATTACGACGGTTGTTTCCTGTACGTCGTTCTTGACAATATTCCGATAACATTAAAGGGTCCAACACTGTGGCGCAAGACCGACATTCAGGGGGCGGCCTATTCGACGAAGCAGGGAACGCAGGGATTCCTGTATCTTGTTATTCTGGACGGTCCGACGACCGGGATTGCGGCGGATATCGCGCTGACGGTCGAAACGGATTGATCCGTTTCATGACGAGGCACGGATGGCTCATTCTCAACTTCAGGATTTCCAGTTGCGCAAGGGGGCACCGCGCCGTCCGCTTGACTGGCGGTTCCGCCGTGCGGTCGAATTGAGCCGGATCACGCCGCGCAAACGGGCACCCCGTTCCGGCGACGACCGCCTTGTCATGCAGTATGCCGACTTGCTCCACCGGCTCCACGGGCAAATCACCTACGAGGATTTTGACAAGATCAAAAAACAGCATCCCGACCTCAGCGAAGTACATCTGGCGTATGCAACGTTAAACAAAACAGAACTGGCACTTTTGGATGCGATCCTGCTCAGCCGGTCACCCGATCCGGTTCTGATTGCGAATCAGTCGGGCTTGACCGCCTCGCAACAGAAACTCTACCGACAGATTTTTTTGGATGTTGACGATCGACGCCACATGTCGCCGTTTGTGGCAACGCAGTTGATGGAGCTGGCCCGGTTACGAAACGCGGCCTTGATTGGACACGAATTTTCGGAACCGGAATCGCTGGACCGGTGTGATGCGGTCGGCGAGGGATCGCTACCTGTCCGGGCACAATGTACGTTACGAGTGATCGGGTTCTATTCGTCGCCGATCGTCCTTGAAATGCTCTATGCCGGATTTTTGTTGGGCACGGTCCCTGCCGGTCGAGACAGTGCCATGCGTTTTCTTGCCCAATCGACGCTGACGAACGTACGTCGTTTCGGCGTGTTCGCGTCGGGGGCGGTTCCGTTTGAAGATGGCGGGTTGCGTGAAGTGTACAAACTCGCCTCGCAACTGGCGATGGAGGAAAAAGATGAAGGTCAAATTGACATCATCCAAAACATTGAGGCGTTGTTCGCCCAGTTTCGGCCAAGGATCGGTCAAGCCAGTACAATACTGGAACGGGAACAACTGCCCCGGGAAGTGTTCGAGGGCGAGTACGAATTGAGTGAGGAGGAAATGGTTGCGGCCATGCGGTCCGGCACTTTGCCGCCGACCGTAGCCGATCTCCAGGAAGCCGGGAATCTCCAATGACACGACGTTACGCACAACCGATGAGCGATGCCGACGCGGAGCAGTTACAGGAAGCGGCGGCGGATGTCGCGTACCTGACCAGTCAGGGCGAATCGCCGACCAACGCGATTGCGAAGGTCGCGTCGGCGGCACGATTTTCCGCACAGAAAACGAACCTGCTGACTTACGCCTATTCGAACGGTGTTGCGGCCGAGAAACGCGGTTCGACAGGCGGCCCGTTCGAACGGCTTGGTGCGTTCCCGCTTCCCGATCCGGCCGCAATTCATCAACTTGTCTACGGTGAACCGCCCAAGACGGCAACGACTCTTCCCGACTCGCTTTGGCCGGATGAGACGGATAATGTTACAAGTACGGTTTCGGAGAGTTTTTTGCCGCACGGCATGGCAACATTCGAGACGGACCCGACCTCAATGGACCTCGCCGAACTGCGGACGATGTTCGGCATGGAATCGAAAACGGCTACAGGCGAGGAAGACAATACAACCGGCCTATCCATCTCGCAGACACGAATCTTTATCTCTTTAGGCCCCCCTTCACCTGACGATCCCGCAACGCCGGATTCACCGAAATCGTTACAGGAACATTTGTGTGACCGGATCGGGACCATCGGACTTCCGGACGATTTGGAAACGACATTGCTCAAGATGCTCGGCAGGAAGAAGGAAGCGATGATCCAGGCAAACGCGGAGGCGGATGATGCGTTTGTCCATGCGCGAGCCTCACTTGATGCGCTGGGACACAAATTGGATTCACGGCATTTGGAGCCGCATTTCAAACGGGCGGGTCTCTTGTCGGTCAACGCCTGTTATCCGCAAATCGCAAGTTTACTCGGTCCCTACCTTGATGAGGTGAACAGTCATCTCATCAAAAACGCATCACACGAGTCGCTTGACGTAACGGCGAATCACCCCTGGGTCAGTGAAGCGGGAGCGATTCAACAGGAACTGGAAACCGTTGCCGGACTGACGATCACGGCGAACCGAAAGTCGGCAGAATACGCGGCGGTTTGTTCTTTGTACAACAATCGCGGGGACCTCCGCAAGAGAGCCAACTGGTCATCGTTTTTGGCCGGTTCGCTGATGCCCGGTCTCAGCGGCACGGCAAAGAACCTGCTTGTGGGCAGCGATCAGAGCGGTGAAAAAGCATCCATCCGGCGTGAACTGCTTGACGACTTGGACGACCGCTTGCACGATCTGTCGCTTCAGGACATCGGCGTCCAGAGCATGATGAGCGATTTTGGAACGAACGATGAAATCCTGAGTACTTACGGAAAGAAGCGGTTGTTGCACGGCTACAACGATCTGATCCGCACGGCACCGGGCACAATGCGCAACCCGGCACTCGCCCGGTCGATGCTCCAGCAATACATGACACAAGGGCGTATGGCACCGACGGAGTACATGCCGGCGCTGCAAATGAACAAACTTGATCCGCGTAAAGAAACGATCACCAAAGACAAGGAAAAAAAGAAGGAGTCCGATGAGTGATCCCGCTGGATACGAAAAGATCGCGGCATTTCTGGCCGATCGTTATGTTTCCGTTCAGGCAGCCAAGACGGCGGCGGCCCCGAAAACGTTGTGGGATCGGGTCCGTCCGGAAAATCCGGAGCGCCCCGGTGCGAACTGGTGGACCGGGCTCGGAGCGGGTTCGCTGGCGGCAAGCGGTGAAATTGGGATCGGACGGCACGGGCTGACCGATACGGTACAACGTTTCGTCGACCGTCGTGAATTGCGTAACAACCCGTTTTCACGGATCGGGAACCCTGAGTTTCAGAAATCGCTGGCGGCGGACGAGCCGACGAAGTTGCTGGGGGACCTTTTTCGAAGTCGTGAAACGGAAACAGGCGGTCGCCGGGCGGTTGGGAAGATGCTCTCCCGGCACTACGGAACGCAGAATGTGACCGATCCGGCGCATGTGCGCCGGATTTTCGGGGAGTTGCGGGGACTGGTTGATCCGCAGGATACCGAGATGTTACGAAAATTAACGTCTGCAACATCGACGCATCATCCGGCTAACGCCCAAACGGCGAATCGGATCATGGGAACGATCGACGATATGCTGGCGGGAAAAAATTTGCCAAGATCGCTCAGTGACAAGGAAGTTCATTTACTGACAAAGTTCCGTACGGGAGCCGGTACGGTCGAATCGGCGGACCAGCTGGAAGGGTTGACGAAAGGACTCCGCAACCTGGGGGCGTCGATCAGCGGCGGCAAAAAGGGAGTACCGGCACAGCTGACGTTCGGCCCGGACATAAAAAAACTCATTGATACGCTTGCGGCATCACCGGTCGAACGCACGATGGTCGAAGACCCGGGTAAAGTGCGAAAACTTATTTCCGCGTTCGGTCAGTTCACGAAAGGGCGGGAGATACCATCGTTCCTGCGCCGGTTCCGTCGTGCCGGAACGGCAGGCGGAATCGGGACCGCCATCGGTGCCTACGTGCTACCGTCCCTGCTCAGTCTGAGAAAAGAGTGAAAGAGTGGTGGCTTTCTTATTCCCTTCCTTCTTCCGAATCCCACACCTCGAACACCGAATCCCGAATTCCCCATGTACAAAATCATTGAACCGGGCAGTTGGCCGCGTCTGGAGTCGCAGGGGATCGCGAGTATCCTGCCGGTTCGCAAGTCCGGCTCGATTTCGTTTGATGACCGCCATGCGTTTCATCGTAAAACGGCCGCATCGGAGCGGTTCCTGCATGATCTCGGCGCTCTCAAACTCGGTGACGGCGATATTCCCGTTCATGTCAACGCGATCGGTGCCGCCGAGTATTACGGTCCGAACCGCAAAGGGGACGCTTTTTCCGAACAGGTTTGTCGGGACCGTCATTCGACCTTCGTTACCGAAGGCCGTAACTACGTTCATCATCGTAACCGTGATCCGGGATACAGTTTCGGCAAGATCGCCGCATCCTGTTACAACGATACGATGCACCGGATCGAACTACTCGTGCTTACTAACGGCAGCACGGCGGCGGCCGAACGGAACGGCGGACTGGTGATCCCGGACGATTTTTTGTCGAAGTTGGAAAAGAACGCCGAAGTGCCCGTTTCGATGGGCTGTACCATTGATTACGACATCTGTTGTATCTGTAACAATCGGGCACGGACACGCTCGGATTATTGCGACGAGAATACCTGCCTCAATCCAAAAACGGGCGAATATCATCCCGGATGCAAGCACGGCCTGATGAAAATAGCCGCTGACGGAACCCAGCAGTTCGTCTATAACATCGGGCCGACTTTTTTTGATCTCTCCTATGTTGGGGTTCCCGCCGACCGGACGGGGTACGGGTTTCTGGCCGATTATCTGCCGCATACCTTTTCGAAATCCGCGTCCGTTGAAGCGGAACCGTTCCGTTTGCTCGGCGTCCCAACGTATTCCGGCTGGACGTTCCGGTATCGCCGTGAAATGTCGGACATGCTCGCCAAGTTGGCCGCCTGTGAAAAAGCGTGTGAGGAGTCGAATGCTGACCGTGCGTTTGTTTATGCTGCTGCGGCATTACGGGACAACTCGCTCGGCCGTAAATTGGCCGGGATGCTCCCGGCAACACGGACCGCCGCACTCGGACTCCTTGCCCGTGAAGGGATACTGCTTTCACCGATCAATTTTTGTACGGCTTTTTCGTATGGGAAGACAGCAAGCGCCGATCCATACAGTCACGACGGTTCTCTCTACGCCGCCGTACTGGACCGGTACGGCGAAACGTTTGCGAGTGTTCTGGCGGCCTTGGACGATACCTCCTATGCCAAACTTGCCGCCATGCGGTTACCGACTTCTGTGATTCGTTCGCAGAGCGTTACACCCTCGTCTCTGGCTGCGTCGGTTGTCGCCGGGACGATCCGGGGTTCTCAATTTTTTCAAAAATCCGCTTCGATTTTTTCCGGGCATCGTGATCTTGCGGATGCTTACGCCCTCTACAGTGCGGCGGCATTATGCCGTTTCCCCCTGGATTTACAAGGGTTCGGCGTCAAACTCGCCGTCTGGCACACAATGGGACACGGTGAGTTTTGAGAGGTAACGCCGTTTCTTTATAGTGGCCAATAGTGAGTCGCGGGAACCGATTCCCACGCTTTCACTCTCTCACTCTTTCACGGATCACCCGCAATGACCCCATTGGCCCACACCACGTCGACGGCGGCACTACTCGAAAAGGTTGTCGGACGCATGATTGAAGAGCAGACCCAAAGGATGCACAAGAGCGCGTCCCAGCAGTCCCCGAACAGCGTATCGAATGTCGAGGAATCGTCCCCGGAACAAAAAGTGACACAAAAACTGCAACATAAGGGGGACGACTATGCGAAGGCGACGATGACTTCGTTCGGACTCCAGCAGACACGGGACCTGACTGGTCAGGGGCCGAACACCGGTCCGCTCCCGGATAAGGCATCGTCCGATCAGCCGGAGGACCGGTCGTCGGAAAACGATACGAAATCCAATCCGCTTTACGACGTGTTTCACACGCCGGAAAAACCGACACAAGAAATCAGCGATCCCGGCACACAGGGCGATCCGGTCTCCGAAAAATTGCAACTGAAAAAGGATGCGGCGGCACTCCTGACCCGAATGGATGATGTCAACCGGCAGGGGCAGGAGATTATTGACTACCTGATGCGTTTGACGGTTGATCAAAAACATGCCGGTGCCCCTGCCGTGACACCGCCCTCCTATTCGCAGGAGGAACTTCTGACGGAGGCCGCGAAACTGGCAACCGGTGATGCGATGACGCAGGTGAAGACGGCGTTACTCCATGCGGTTGATGACGCGATCTATGCCGCCGAGGCGACCGCACTCCAAGTCAAACAGGCCGAGAAAACCGCGAAACAGGATGCCCCGATCAAGTTGCCGCCGCTGTCCCCTCCCGCCAAACAGGCATCGGACGACAAAGAGTTGCCGCCTCCCACCGAGGTCGGCGGCGAACAGGCGATTGCCGCGATGAGCGACCCCGCACCTGCGGAGATGGGCGCCCCTATTTCGGAGGAGGAGGCACAGGCACTGATGATGCAGTCGCTTCAGGAAAACGGGATTGATCCGGGGGCCGTCGATGGCGGAGCGGGAGCGTTGGATACACCCGACATTGATATTTCGCCGGAAGAGATCGCCATGTTTGAGCAGGCGATGCAACAGGCCGGAGTCGGTCCGGAAGAAGTCGCCCAGGCGATTGCCGAATTGGAAGCGGAACAAGGGGCCGGGATTACGCCGGAACAAGGCATGATTGCCGACGAAGAGGCCGCAAAGACCGGTCATTATAAGTTCGCTTCGTTCATCAATCGTCCCGCCGCCAAGACCGCGCAACAGGAACAGCGGGCCGCCATGATTCGCGGTGCCGTCCGTGATTTTATCTACGGGCCGTCCACCCGTAACTTCAACTGACACCGACAGCGCCCCAACAAAGGAAAAACCATGGACCCGAATATCGTTACGATGCTTGCGAACTATATGGAAAAGACAGGCAGTCTCTCTGCGGAAACGCGGAGCCTTGTCGACCGGATGTATCGCCACATCGAGAAACAGGATCACGCCAAAACCGCATCGCTTGCTGCACTCAAGGACCGGTCCGGTGCCCTTGCACGGAAGATGGCCGGAATCCGGATGCTGACCGGCCAGCCGCTGATCGAAGGAGAGGAGATGATCAAGGAGGCGGCGACGATGATCGGCGAACACGACCAAGCCTTGGAACTCTTCGATATGGTCCTCGATTCATTCGTCCAGGATCGTCGGAAACAGGCGAGTCTGGAACCCGGTCGTCCAGCCTCGACGAATGCGGAGAAGGAGCCGTCCGCCATCGAAGGACTCATGGCCGATTGCGGGATCACGGACTGATTTGTTTAACCTTTTTTATTTTTGCAACATTTTTCAAGGAGGGACCGGATATGACGCTTCCCATAACGAACTACAACGTGATGGAGGCCGGCGGTTATGAAACAAAACCGGCCGAAACGATGTTGGATCACTACGGCTGGATGGAGCAGGGACCGGATGTCGAAGACGCGGTCGTGCTGAACCGGTCGATTGATCCCGATGTCAGGCCGGATACCTGTTACAAGCGTTTCCTGCCCAAGGGCCGTATTTTTTCGCTGATGCCGAGTGACCGGATGGTGCCCGGCGTTCTGGATGAACACGCCATTCCGACCGCCTGTATGCTCATCGGATCAAATGCGAACGACGGCGACGTGACAGGCGGACCGCGTGTCGGCGATCCGTTGAATTTTATGGATGCACAGGTCCCCATCAAGGATGAAGCCAACGCCGGATTTTGGAGTCTCAATGCCGGTTATATCTACGAAACATCGGAGTTCGATCCATCGTCGGTGGTCAATCTGGTGCCGGGACAACCCGTAACCGCGATTCATCACATGACGAACTTCGATATTGCCGGTCTCATCAAGCCCGGCGAAGTCTACGTCGACCACATCATCGGCACCGTTATCAGACGGCCCGCACCGTGCGGAAGCAACACGTCGATCCGAACGATCCTGATCCTCGGCCACGTCGTCCCGCGAATCAGGAAAACCACCATCGCCAAACTACGGGACTAGAAGTCAGGAGTTAGAAGTCAGGAGTTAGGAGTTGGGAGTTGGGAGATCGTTACCCACTCACTCTTTCACTATCCACTATCCGTTATCCGCTATTCGTTATCCACTATCCACTAATTTCCCCGATCAGGAAGATGCCTACACTTGCCCAGGAACGGCAGATGCGTAACGTGCTTGCCGAAAAGATTGCGAGCGGGAACCCCGATTTGCAGAAAGAGGCGGCCGCAACGCTTGATAAGTTCATCCGGAAATCGTTCAAGGAACAGAGTTTCTTCGACAAGATCATTGAGCCGCAGAAACTTTCGCCGGGGGATTTCTACCCGCACATGACCAGCGACAAACTCTGGGTCATGTTGGAGATCGAACCGGAATGTCCCGGTGTCATCACGATGGCGTACAACACGCCCGCACCGATTATGACCTTCGGTGCCAAACGGACCTTGACGTCAATCGACCGGATCAAGAGTGTCCGGATGAAGAAGGAGGTCAACGAACTGATCACCTGGTCGGTATCGCTCCGTGACATTCAGGCGGACTTCCAGTTGAAAGAGGTGTTGACCAAGTTCGACACACGCGGGACCGCCTGTATCAATGCCTGTGTCGGCACACAGCCGAACACGGTCATGAAGGCAACCGGCTCGATCCACTATCACCGCGTGTACGACGGCTTGACGCATAACGCGATGGCGGAATCGCTCAAGTACATCCCACGGCTCGGTTACAACGATAACGGACTCAACAGCAAAACGCTCCTGATGAATTCCGTAACGTTTAAGGAGTTCGCAAAGTGGAAACCGCTTGACGCGGGGCAGGATTTCACGTCGGATATTTTGAAGAACGGGCTCCAGGTCGTCGAGTCGGGATTGCTCGGCATGAAATTCATCCAAACGATCAAGCGGAAACTCGTACCGGACGGCGTGGTTTACCATTTCGGGGACCCGAACTTCATCGGGCGCAACTTGGTCTGGATCGAACCGACCATGATTATCAAGCAACGCGACCATAGCGTTGAGTTTCATGTTTTCACCGAACGCGGCGGCGGCGTGTTCGTGTTCCTCGGACTCGCCAAAGTGGAATACACCGGCGTCTGATCGTTCATCACCCTTTGACACCACGAAAACCATGTCGATCACGAAAGAGGCGGTCACCGCCGCCGAACAACTGATGACGGACATCCAGTCCCGTATCTTTTTCAACAAACTCGCGTCTCTGGGTGTCACACCGGAGACCGACGAACAAGCGGCGACGCTCTGGGAAACAGGGGACAAAATCCTCTGCGATTATCCGCGTCTGTCCGATTCGGGCCGGACGACGAAACGAGCGAGTGCCGACACCTTTGGCGACCTTTGTTCGACGGTCACCAGCGACGGCTGCTCGCTTGACGCACACCGGATCGCAGACGAACTGTGCCGGAACCCCGATGTCGTGAAGGCAACCCACATCCTTCTCGCCGTCAACAACGTCTGAGCATTTCGACAACGTCCAACCTTTGAGCGACAATGAGTACGGGTATTGCGTCGGATCGGATTATTCCCGATACGTTTTTTCACAGCGTCTTTCGTAACTGTACGAAACACACGCTCTATGTCTGGTGGGCCGGATCGCATGGGATGAATATTCCTGCGGGTGAACATTTCCGGGTCCCCGGCGACCCTCGCGTACCGCCGCGTGTCATGAATGCACACGGGATCGTCGAAAGCATCCAGGCGATGCTCAAGGACGGCGTCATTGAGTTCTGTTCGTCCCCGGCACCGGTGATCGATAACAACCGGCCGGACGGACGCTCCATGGCACTTTTCGCCAAGGACGGCGATCCTTTTTTGGACACTGTCCCGCTCTCGAAATCGGAATTGGAAACGCGGGTGCTCCCGATCATTACGCCGGTCTGTACCTACGATCCGCAGACACAGGACATCCTGATCGATTGGTCCGAAACGCCGGGGCTTGAAATTCACGATACCTTCACGACCGCCGTCACGTCGCCGACCGGCAAAGTGCTCGCCGTTAAATGCGGTGTCGATAAGGCAACACGGTACACGGCCGGCGGCCCCGGCACCTACAAAATCCTCGTCACACTCACGGCGGTGGACGACCGTGCCCAGGAAGGAGTCGAAGTCGAACTAACAGTAGATAACGGATAACGGACAACTGATAGCGGATAGAGGATAGATAATAACGTAACATTAACTTCTATCCGTATCCGTTATTCTCTTTCCGTTATTCGTTATCCGTTATTCACTATTCGCTATCCGTTATCCGCTATCATCTATGACGAGCGTGGTGCGACAAAACGAGGACAAGTATTATGGCTGTATTCCGTACGACAAGTCGAATACGGTCATTGTCGAAGGCGGTGCTCCGTCCACGGTCGTCTATCAGATTCGAAGCGGGACCGGAGCCCCGGTCGATTTGACGGGTCTTTTCGACAAGGAGAACCCCGGCGGCGAACAGGACCGTAACGGTCTTTTCTTGCGATTCGCCGTCGCGGACTATACGCTTGTCGCTAAGCAAGCCGAACGGGGAACCGTTCTTGATGCGAAAAACGGGATGGTCCAGTTCGCATTGCCGGAGTACGTTTATAATATTCCGTGCATTTATTCGTTTCATTTGGCCGTTGCGGACAAGGAGACGTATCCACGGGACGACAGGCCGCTGTACGTCGCGCCCGGCAAAGGGATCGTGCTCGTCGAATGGACATCGTTCGTGACACATCAGTGTTCCATGCGGCACCGGGTCGTCCCCGCCGTCGAGGACATCCGCCGCAAGTTGGATGATTTTCTGGGCAAAAACGATCTCATGGCCCAAGTCGAATACTCGGCGGATGACATTGCCAACGCCATGATTCTCCCCGTCCGCATCTTCAACGAGATGCCGCCGCGATTGTCCCGGTTCCAGTACACGCTTATGGACTTCCCCTATTACGAATACTGGGTGCTCGGTACGGCAGCGGAACTGTTGCGATTGTCCGTCGTCCACTACGTCCGCAATAAACTCCTGTCCACACACGGCGGTCTCCAGGGCGATGAAAAGGCCCGGGACCGCGAGTACCTGCAACTCGCAGAAATGTATAAGGACGAGTTCCGGCAGTGGGCAAGACTCAAAAAGAACGAACTCAATTATTCGGGCGGTCAGGGATGGGGGACATTGCATTCCGATTACGTTTTTCTGAACCGCTGGAGGTACGCATGACGACGAAACGAGGCTGGAAAAATCCACGGTATAAAACCAGAAAACGAACACGCGAAAGGAAGCCGCGTCGCGGCTGTCCCGGGGAATCACGCCGAAACAAGGAGGAACGCCATGACAGCCGGGCCGGGATGTGATTCGGTCCCCTGCCCACCGGGCGTCCTGTACGACTGCGATTTCGTGTTCGGTGAACCGGTCGTTCTCCCGTCCCGCGAAGGGGGAACGCTGGTCCAATGGGAACTTGACTCCAGAGTCCGTGACGAAGGGGAATACCGTTTCACGCTCCAAACGGGAAACGCCGGAGTCGATGACGAAGCGGCATGGACTAATATCGTCACACAATCGGAGGTCTGTTTTTTAACTGATCCCGTCCGCAGGTTGTCCGGCGTATTTGGTTTTACGCATTATCGGATTCGGCTTGATACGGATGAACGGACCTATCATTCCCGTCCGCTTCACACGATGGGGAAACTCAAGTACGAAGACTGGCGGATTTACGTCGCCGTTATGCGAGCGGAGCATGTCCAGTTGTCCCGCAAGACGGGGATTGACGGGTTGTTGTACAAACGCAAGATTGCCGGGTTCCCTTGCCGCCGTTGCCGTGATTTCAATACCGGCGAAGTGCGGGATTCCGGTTGCAGTCTTTGTTACGGAACCGGATGGGTCGGCGGTTATTATCGGCCCGTTCCGTGCAGTTGGTTCGGTGTCGATCCTGCTGATGCCTCAATCCAATTGGACGTGCAAACGCAAGGCCCCGTAACAAACACCCGGCTTGAGGCCCGCGCGATCGCGTCCCCGCTCCTGGTCTCCGGCGATCTCTGGATGAGCCGCCAAAACGGCGAACGCTACCGGATCACACACATTCAGCCGATCGTCGAACAAAAAGGAGTGCCCGTCGTTTATCGACTCGCAATGGAACGGTTGCCGTTCAGCGATATTGCTTATTCGTTACCGAAAGATGTCTGACGACCTGTTGCAACTGTGGGCGAAGCGTGATGCGGCGGCACGACCGGACGAAGACCAAGTTCTGCTCGTCTACAAGCAAGGAGACGAACCGGACGCGATTCGCCCCACAGTCCGACCTATTTCACCCGATGCGGTGCCCGAAGAAGTGCAAATCGTTTCCGAAACCGTACCGATCCCAAACGTAACACTATTTCCGACAGTCAAGATCGCACTGCCGTCCGTCAACCTGGCCGCCTACCATGTCTCCAAACGATAACCGGCATATCTTCGCGCCGCCAAAAACGACCGAGACGATCGCCGAACGTTTCGTCGATCCCCGTACGTTTTGCCGGTTACGGTTTTCACCGCTCCTTGCGACCGGCGTGATTTTGGGACTCCTGCGCGAGCATTTCGGGAATCCAACCGCCATCGTCGATCCCATGTTGCTCTCGTGCGTTTGGAGACTTGACGACAGTACCGCTATGATGATCGAGACCTGTACGAACGATGCGTTGGCCATGATCCAGAAGCGGCCGGCCATCCTCATTCGGCGGAACGCGATCCGCCCCAAGCGGGAAGGACTCGACGACGAACTCAAGTCGCTCACGGGTGAACGGGGACGTGATTATGTCATCACGCTACACGGGTCGCATACCGTTTTTTGCATTACCGGCAAACCCGGTCACACGGAAACGCTCGCAAACGAAACGGCCATGTACCTGCTCCAATCGGCACCGCTGATCCGGGGTAGTTTATGTTTCAAAGGAGACTTCAAGCTGGATGAAATCGGGGAACTCGGCGTCATCGACGGACTCGGCGGCCAGTACGTTGTTCCTGTTACGTTTTCTTACGTGACGGACTTCGCCTGGTCGATCGCACCGGATCGACCGATGCTCCGGCGCATCGACATCAAGATGCTCCTTGATCCCGCCGGGTAACAGGACAACGCAATCAAAATGAACCACGAAGTCACGAAGAACACGAAGAATCAGGAAGAGAAAACGGAGTTGCCGCTATTCCGCCATTCCGTGTTGATCACCCATTCTTCAACCCTTTTGCATTTTTCCGTGTCCTTCGCTTCTTCGTGAAATTTTAATGACCAACACTAACGCTGAAAGGATTCACCATGGCGAAAACCAGGAATTACACGCCGCCGACCATGATCGTGCGGCAACACTTTATCGACGATACCACCCAACAGTGTGTTCCGGCCTTGGTGCATATTTCAGGGCCACACGCCAATTTCGTGTCGGTCAAGGACGCGAGTGCCGAACGCGGTTTTCTCGGCACCTATTCGCAGTCAAACGGTCTCCATGTCGAACTTCCCCGCTGTCTCGTCGGGAACGTTTTGGATCGGGACAGCGTTGTCGTCTCCCTACGAAACGCTTTACTCCGTTACTTCAGGACAACAACGGAAACCTTTGTGTTGCCGAAGGGTGCCAGAAACGTTGTTACCTGTTCGGCCTCCCTGCAAGAAACGAACTTTTCGTTCCGAAAAAACGGGCCGGTCGACCGGGCCGCCGTGCTCTATGATCGTGATGTCCGCCCCGGCGATGCCGTGCGGATCACCGCGAACATCGACGGTGAAGCCCGTGAGTTGTGGACGACCGTTGCCAATATCGCGTCCCGCTATCGGCCCGGTGTTGTGTTGCCGACCGTGTTACCCGGCAACCAGAACACGGCGGCAACCGCCGAATCGGTCACGATCACGGACCGCTCGGAAGCGGCCGCATCCGTTTCCGTTACGCTTGGGAAAAGCACCGACTGGTACACACCGCTCCTTGCCCGTGGAATCGCCGCCGACACCTATCTCGTCGAAGTCATTATCGGCGGTCAACCGTCAATGGCACGGTTTCGGATCACGTCCACTCACGGCGACAACCTGGCATCCACACGGGTCGAATCGGTTGACGACGGCACTACGGAACTCCGGCTCCCCATCGGCAATACGGGCGCGTACCTGATCTTCCCCGACGATGTGCCGCTCACTCCTGAAATGAACTGGCAGGTCCAAGCCGATGCGACGGTGGCCGTCAATACGCCGATCGCGTCCGGCACCTATCTCGGTGCCACCTCCGAGATGCAGCCGCGCGATGTGACCTATATCGTAACGGTTTCAAAAGGCGGCGAGATTCCCGCCGTGGAACCGACGACCGATGCGGGACGCTACGCTTGTCCGACGCTCGCCATCACGACGGCGGACGGATCGGAAAAAATGCCGATCATCCGCGTCGTCGAGCGTAATAAACCGATCCTTGTCAGCCGCTTCGGTGTCGAAATCACTTTCGCCGGTCAATACCTTATGGAAGGCGACAAGTTTTTCGTGTCCTGTAAATCGCCGTACTCGGATATCTTCCCGACATTGATCCTCAACAGGAACGTTCCCGACGACTGGATCGACGAGGACAACGATTCCGCCGTTTCGCTGGAACTCTATATCGTCGAAAAAGAAATCGACATCCCGGAATACTCCATGACGGCAATCGGACGGCAGGAGAACTGGATGGTCGAATCGGGCGGTATCCGGATTCGGGATGGATTGACGCTCCACTCGCCGACTTGGACGGTCGGCGGTGTCCTGAGCGACCTGCCCGTCTACGGACTTGACGAAAACAAGACCGGACGGGTTTATATGTCGATGCGGTTTTTCGTGTCGGACCTGGCGAATACGGTCGTGTCGATCCGCTCCTTGTCCGATCTGAACGATTTGGTTTCCGGCCCAATTACACCGGACAACCCGCTCAAGTACGCCGCCTATCACGCCCTGGACGGCGGACGGGGGGCCCAAGTTCTGCTTTCCGCCGTCGCCGATCCCAACGATCTCGAAGAATGGCGGCGGATTACCGACATCATTTCCGAACGGGACGACGTGTTTCACGTCTTTCCGCTCACGCTCGGTGACAAGCAGGTCAATGACCTGTTCTACGAGCATATCAAAGAGATGAACCAAGACGAGGTCGCCAAGGAACGAGTCTTGTATCTGGTCGGTCATGATCAGGAAACACGGACGATCCTGACGGATCATTTCGGGCAACCGGTCGTCGGACGACTCGGCATCGAAACGTCGGTCGGATCAAGCCGCTATGCCGCCTATACCGTGATGACACCGGGAATCGATTTTACGACACTCGACATTAAGCCGGGCGACACAATCCGTACCCATTTCGATTTCGATCTCTCCGGACGTGAAACATGGACGGAATACCGAATCACTGAAATCATTAACGCCCAGGCGGTCCGGCTTGACCTTGACCCGCAATCGGTTGCAAGCGATCAGGTTTCCATGGCCTTCGAAATCTGGCGCAAGCAGTCGAACAACGACTATGCCGACGCGATTGCCGAGACAAGCGGTTACGACGATATGCTTGTCCGCTACATCTTTACGGACAACGCCGATCCGGCCTACAGTCCGATCGGTCCCGCCGCCGCATTGGTCGGACGGATCGGTGCGGTCGTCCCGCACCAAGGGGTCAGTTGGTATCCGCTCGAAGGGATTCCAACCGATGGGTGGGTCAATCGGTTCAGTAATGCGCAACTGAACCACATGGCGGGGAACGGGGTGCTCCTGATTACAAAACACGCTGATGGCTACGTGTGTGCCCGCCATGCGGTTACGACATCCAAAAGTCCGCTCAATTCCGACCCGCGCACCTCCCTT
>Ga0099364_10005678_pt1 | contig 18455 bp, 20 predicted proteins | sample TergutTh196P3_FD_73070 | JGI IMG/M metagenome (GOLD analysis project Ga0099364, IMG submission 73070) | Microcerotermes parvus P3 segment gut microbial communities from Pointe-Noire, Republic of the Congo - Th196 P3 | ecosystem: Host-associated > Arthropoda: Insects > Digestive system > Gut ...
ATGTCATATCCATATAGAAACCGCCGTACAAGGCATTTATTGAGAATGTCACTCATTTGTGGAATTATTAATTATGAGTTGTTATAATGGGTTCTCGAACAAGTCTAATAATTTACAGCCTGAATATTGTAAGGCAGTAAAAGAAAATGGAAATTATCCCAAAAGCGTTATAACAGATGAAAAATCTGATATTATTGTTGCTGTTGAAAATAATAATATTTTAGGTTTTATCCATATTAGGGAAGATAAAACTCCGCCATACGCTTCTGTTGTACAGCACAATTTTTCGGTAATTATTGATTTTATAGTAACAGTTTCATCTAGGGAAAAAGGGGGTGGGGCAAAATTAATGGATGAGGCAAAGAAATGGACTAAAATAAGGAAATTGGAATATATTGAACTTTTTGTATTAAATAATGCAATAGAGGTAAATCGCTTTTATGAAAAAAATGATTTTGATACCGTATCTCATACTATGAGGTGTGTTTTATAATATTATGGAAATAAAACCAATATTCCAAGATAATGAATTATGGCAAAGAACAATTGATTATGCAAAAAATTGTAGCTGGAGAGCAGGAATAACTTTTGCAAAGCAATTGGAGCAAAATATATTTACGGAATGGGAAAAGGTTTTTGTGGCAATTGAAGATAATAATATGGCAGGATATTGTACTTTTGTAAAAAAGGACTGTATTCCTGATGTTGAATATACACCATATATTAGTTGTATATTTGTGGGGGAGGAATATCGTGGAAAGAGGTTAAGTGAAAAGATGATATTAACTGTAATGGAATATGCAAAAGAAATAAAATTTAAGGAAGTATATATTGTAAGTGATCATATAAATCTATATGAAAAATATGGATTTATTAAAATAGACGAAAAAATGGATCATAGGAATAATATTGAAAAAATATATAGAAGAATATTATAGTAGTAATAAAGCAAATATTACTTCGCCTAACAAACGGTATATGCTCAGCGCCTGTTCGACGCTTCGGGCTACGCAAAACACCAGTCGGGCTTTCAGCCTTTTGTGGTGTTTTGCTCCGCCACATTTTTGCGGTTGCTGGAACACGGAGTGTTTCAGCAACCGCAAAAACGTCATATACCTAGAACGTTATGTGCAATAGTACCTAAACTTATTGACATAAATAAAAATAGTATATAAACTGGATTTAAGGAGAAAGGAAAAATATGTACCCAATTTTTGAAACGGAAAGGCTTGTTTTAAGACCCTTACAAGAGGGTGATCTTGATAATATGTTCAAAATTGTATCTGATCCAACTGTAATTGCAGGAATGGAGTGGGAATTAATAAATGATCTCAGCGTTTATAAAAAAGAATTCATTGAACAAGTAAATAGCGGCGCATATTGGTCTATTCGAAAGAAAAAAGGCGATAATTTTATTGGTTTTTTTATATTGCTCAATTACATTGATAAAAAGAAATATAAAGTTAAATATTCTCAACTTTGCACTGCTTTATTGCCTAAATATTGGAGCAAAGGGTTTTGTACAGAAGTTACAAAAAAATATTGCATTTTGCATTTCTGGGAATTGGAACGCCATGGATTTGTGCAAATCAATTCTGTACAAACCCTGCTGCTGGCAAAGTTTTGCAAAAATGTGGATTTAACCACTATGCAACTTACAAAATGAAAAAAGGACCCTATGAACAATATCGGTATGTTTTGGCAGATTACATAAAGAAAGATGCTATAAGCTATACGGACAAGAAAAATATTTATAATTATTCGGTGCCTATAGAAAAAAGCCCTTATAGTTATGAAAACCCTATAAGGAAAATTACTGGTATAAAATATGTCAAGGAGCCAACAGGATATTTATGCGGGCAAACTGTTATTGCAATGCTTGCAGAAGTTTCTGTTGATGAAGTCATTGATGTTGTAGGGCATGATAAAGGAACTTCTGTTACAGAAATAGGTGATGCATTGCATTGGTACGGTATCAAACATAATAAAAAAGGATACGTTGTGCAGAAGTTTCACTATTGCCAGATATTTGCATTTTAAGCATAAAATTACCCGGATATGGGCATTGGTCTCTTTTTTATAAAGGTACTCTTTACGATCCTGAATTTGGTGTTATAAAGAACTGCCAAAAAATGCAAAACTGAATCATTATTGGGAAATAATGGATTAGAAATTATTGTAATGGAATACGGCACTACTGCACATAACAGGATTGTATATGTACGTCGCCTTGAGGGCGACTAGGGTGTGAGAAAACACCACAAAGGGCGTAGCCCTTTGTGGTGTTTTCTCACACCCACATTGCCCGCCCCCGCAATGCTTACGCATTGCTTTAAAGGGGGCGGTCAACGTCATATACAACCGGAACGTTATGTGAAATACCGCCCAAAATGGTTGACAATATAATGAAAAAAAGGAGAAAAATATGGAATATTTGGTTAATTCTGATAAATGTGTTACTGGGTTTTGTTTGGATATAAATTTTGTTGATTATATATCAAATAATGGTTTATTCAAGTTAGAACGAAAAAGTAAAAAAAATAATCAAAAATGTAAAATTGTTTAAAAAAGAAGGTTTTGCAAGAAATTTACTCGCTAATAATGATTCGTTATTTATTAAGGATTTTTACTCTTTACATATTGTAAATAGAAATGATTTTGAATATAAAAAAGTACTGGAGTTAGGGAAGGATTTGAGTTCTGATATTTGTGGTATGGCAATAGATGAAAAAAATATATATGCTTGTATTAGGAACGACTCAATTACTGTAATAGATATAAAAAAATTGGAAATTAAAGGTAATTATCAAATTTCAAATGGTAGTTTTTGGGATTTACGTATTTTTAATGATTCTTTGGTTGGAGGTAATGTCAATGGTGAACTAATATTTATTAATAAAAATAATATGAAAAATGAAAATACGATAGTATTAAATAATCAAAATATACATAATATTGTTGTAGATAATAATAGAATATATGCGGCAGGGCAAAATAAAACAATATACATTGTTGATGGTAATAATTATAGTTGTATAAACCAAAAGAGAAATGCCCATAAAAAATGTTTAATTGTGTAGGCATATATAAAAAGGATTTAATTACAATATCATATCCTTGTAGTGAAATATCATTTTGGGATAAAGAAACGTTGGAGCATAAAAAAACAATAAATATACCATTAAATTTATTCGGAAGAACATTTATTGAAAAAAATAAATTGCATATATCATCAAAGAATATAATGGGAATAATTACATGTTATTTGGAATAGATTGTAAAAGGGCAGTACTGCACATAACAGGATTGTATGCGCTCCCTACGGTCTGGTTCCGCAAAAATGTCGCATACAACCGGAACGTTATGTGCAAGTTTTTTGAATTGGTCGGAAATATATTTTATAATATATTGACAAAGGATTATTTTTATGTAATATTTTCAAAAAGGAGGAAAACACATGAAAAATCCACAATGGTATAAAGAAATATGGACTCTTGATATAAAAAATCAATCTTGGGTTGAGGATACACCTAATCAGGTCGACTTTATAATTAAAACTTTAGAATTAAGTGGTAATGAAAAAATACTTGATTTGGCTTGTGGTTTCGGACGGCATTCATTGTTATTGGGTAAATTTGGATATGATGTTACCGGTGTAGATATAACCAAAGATTATATTATTGATGCGCAAAATGAAGCCAAAAAAATGGATTTAAAAATAAATTTCATTCACGATGATATTCGTAATATTAACCTTTACGAGAAATTTGATGTTGTATTAAATTTGGCTGATGGAGCAATAGGATATTTAGAAAATGACAAAGAAAACTTAAAAATATTTGATGTTATTTCAAAAGCATTAAAAAGCGGTGGAAAACATTTTATGGATATATGTAACGCCGATCATGCAGAATATTATTTTCCCAAAAAGCATTGGCAAATAGGTAAACATTCATTAGCACTTGCCCAATTTGACTGGAATGTCAATACAAGACAAATGAGATATGCTGGTTATGATATTCCTTACGGTGAAATTACAAAAAAACCAAGTATTAACATTGAAAATGTAAATCCTACCCGACTATATTCTTTGGAGGAATTGAAAAGTATTTTAGGGCAGAGGGGCTTGAATATAATTTCATCTTTTTCAAATTATTATGGCAAGGAACTAACTGTAAAGGAGTTACAATTAATGGTTTACTCGAAAAAAGAATAAAAATATTATTTTTGGAACAAAAGCAAAAAACCAGCACATAACAAACGGTATACGCTCCGCCACCCATTCGGGTGGTTCCGGGGTTCCAGTCGGCTAGGTCATTCCGCTACGCTCCATTCCCATGCCCCCTGCCCAAAATGTCGTCAACCTAGAACGTTATGCGAAATACCTGTTTGAAGTGGTTTGGTAATATTGACATAAATTTATGAATATTTTATAATTGGTATTATAGTAAAATTAAACATAAATTCGGAAAATGCTGAATTTCAGATTATTCAATCTCTCAAAATGAATCGTGTAAAGCGTAGTAAACTAGATGAGATATTTATTGAAGGGATTGAATGTATTAAACAGGCAATAAAATCAAATATTGAAATTACTCGTATTATAATAAAGGATCTAAATAAATTGTCTAATTGGGAGAAGAATATTATTAAACAATATAATAATAGACTTGTTCGAGAACCCATTATAACAACTCATAATTAATAATTCCACAAATGAGTGACATTCTCAATAAATGCCTTGTACGGCGGTTTCTATATGGATATGACATTATTTTAAATGTTTTTATTTTAGCATTAATATGTTCAATAACAACCCTTTGACGCGCGAGTTTTTTATTATAAGCCTTTTCACGCTTCGTAAGTTTATGGTTCTTGCTTTCCTTTACGGGTATCAGGCTGTTCGCATGAAGTTTTTCAATCCCGAGATAACCCAAGTCGGCTTGTACCGCTATTGCTTCGAGCCTATCTTAAAAATTGTGTAAATGACCAAAAAATGGTAGAAATACCAGAGGAGAGAAAATGGTCATGGCACGAAAGAAAGAGAAGAAGGAAAAGGATATTATCGACCAGATGCTTGATACTATTGATTTTTGCGGGTTAACCCAGGATGAGGTTGTCGGAAGAGACGGTATTATCAAGTAGCTTACGGGACGAATCCTGCAGAGAGCCCTTGAAGCGGAAATGACGGAGCATCTTGGGTATGAGAAGAATTCCAGCTTAGGGGACAACAGCGGAAACAGCCGGAACGGGCACACTGAAAAAGCCGTGTTACTCGAAAATCAAAATGCAGTTATCGAAGTACCCCGAGACAGGAACGGGACATTCGAGTCTGTAATAGTTCCCAAGCACGAAAAGCGGGTTTCGTTATTTAACGATCAAATCATTTCGATGTATTCATTCGGAATGTCCGACAAACAGATACGGGAGCATCTTGAAAAAATTTACAACATTGATGTATCGCCGGATCTGATAAGTCGCGTAACGCATGAAGTATTGGATGAAGTGCGCGAATGGCAGAACCACCCTTTGGAAAAATCATACGCTATAGTCTATTTGGACGCGCTTCGCGTCAAAAGCCGCCAGGACGGGAAAAGCTGCAATAAGAGCGTATATGTCGCTTTAGGGGTCAATTTTGAGGGTCAAAAGGAAGTTTTAGGGCTTTGGATAGCGGAAAATGAAGGTGCAAAATTTTGGATGGGAGTATTAACGCAGGTTAAAAACCGCGGGGTTGAGGACATCCTTATAGCCTGCATGGACGGACTTACCGGATTCCTCGATGCGTTACGTGCAATATATCCGCAGACAAGAATACAGCTTTGTATGCGGCATATATGCCGAGTGCACATGGTAAGAAATTCCACAAAGTTTGTTTCATACAAAGACCTTAAAAAACTCTACGCTGACCTGAAAGTTGTCTATTCAGCTAACAGCGAGAAAGAAGGCCTAAGCGCTTTGGAAGATTTCGGCAAGAAATGGAATGATAAATATCCGATGATTTATCAGTCGTGGTAGCAACATTGGGTTGATCTTTGCGAGTTTTTTAAATACCCGCCTGAAATCCGTAGGGCGATTTATACAACTAACGCCGTTGAATCATTAAATTTTTCGTTACGCAAAGTTATTAAAAACAAATTGATCTTTGTGAATGACGATGCTATACTAGAGATACTATATTTGGCAATTCGCAACGCAAGTGAAAAATGGACTATGCCGATAAAGAATTGGGGGCAGGCTTTAAACCAGTTTGCCATTGAGTTTGGTAATGAGCGGGTTCCGTTCTTATGATAAAATTTCATTTACACAAAATTTCTGATAGGCTCCAAAATGGATGGCTTCAATTAATGGCTGTTGGGCTTTTCTTGTTTGGTAGAGCCTAGATGACAATGCCCTCATTCAACAATTCATTACATCTGTTAATTGCGCTGTTTAGTTTGTTGACAGACCATTCGCATGCTTTTTTTTGTGTTGCTTTGTGTTGTGATGCTTTTTTATCGTCTTCTGGTAGCTTTTCAACCTTTTTGCGATATTTATCTATTTCTTTCTGTAGTAATGATAAATCTTTTTGTATAGACATAATTTGTTTATTTCTGGTATTGTCTGCTAGCTTTTCAACTACTTCACATACATCATTTATACGTTCATTATTTTTCTCAGTAATACCAAAATCTAATTCCTCTATTGCATATAAAATTGCCACTCTAATAACCATGAAACTAAGTATTGCGTTTTGCATTTTCATTTGAGAACAAATATTATTTATTTTTTCATTTCCTTGTAGGCAATCAGTCATATTTTTATTTAACTTATTTAATTTGTTAATAATATCATTAACTTTACTTGAATCTTTCTTGACTGTAATAAAATCTTCTTCTACTATTTTTAATCTGACCGCAATCTCTTCTTTTAAATTTATGGTTTTTTCTATATCATCATTGATTTTAGCTATATTTTTTTTAAATTCATTTGGAACTTCACTTGCTTCTTTCACATTCTCTTTATTTTTAATAGTTAATAACAAACAAGCACCTATCAAGCTTGTATTCAATAAAATATAAATTAAATAAACTGCATCATTAAACATTGCTTTTTTTTGCAATTCTTGTAAATGCTTAAGATGATCGGTACTAGCTTGCTTTTCAGTAGGTACAATAATTGATAGGATATTATTACTCTCCCCCGCCTTTATATATAACTCATTTAATACAGATCTATTATTGGCAAAAAAAATGATCCCTATAAAAAAACAACATAGCCATGTTACTAGAACAATAACAGAAGATTTATTTCGTAAAATTATCTTTCTAATATCCGCTGTCATATCACCTTTTTTGAAGAACCTGTTTAATTGCTTTTATCAGGCCATTAAATCCATTATCTTCATCAGCACCTTTAGCAACACATTTAATATTTTGTTTTTTTAAGTATGGACGCTGTTCAATTGGAATGTTATCAGCCTTTAAGTCATTGAGAAAGCCTGAATATATTACAATAGGCATATCAGGTTCTTCTGAAAATACGAAATGATATAACCACACCCATCCTGATAATATACAGCCGAACGATTCTCTACTATACTCGTTTAGCCATTCATCCGACATATTCAAATCGGTTACAATACAATCTATTTCTTTTTTGTTTTTTTTGAAATATTTTTTTGCTAGATCTATACGACCACAGGCTTTAACATCAAACCCTATATTATTAATATGTTCAGTTGCAAGTAAATTCTCTGTATGGTTGCGCATATAATCATCGTCCTCAAGAAAAAGAATTTTAATCATAATATACCTCCTTATATTGATACTTCATGTTAACAGGAACTTTTACTTTAAACATTGTAAACCATGTTTCCCTATCATTACGAGATACCAAATATTCATCTGATAAATCATCGTCTTTAATTTTAGTTTTACTATTTGTGTTAATAATAACTGCAGGATTATGGTGAGGTGTTTCATTTCTTAACTCTTGTTTTTTACTTTCATAAATTTGCTCATCAAACTGTTCTTCCAGATACCATTTAATCAATGGAACGTTATAATGTGAAATAAATTCGCGTGAATGAGATACTCCAAATAGTTTAAGAAGTTTACTTATACGCCTTACCACATATAAACCCATCCCATCTCCTTCTATAGCATTATATTTATTACTACGATTAGAATAATTCCCACCACGAACATATAGTCTGTATAAATCGTTCCCTAATTTTATTTTTGGACCATAACTAGAAACAGTAAGTTTATAAAAATTATTATTTTCAGTTGACTTGTGCCAACACAAATAGATTATACTACCACGATACGCATATTTAACTGCATTATCTACAAGGTTATACAGTAATAATTCAAACAATTCTGAGTTAGTATAAATATTCCTGGGTGCATCTGTAAAACGGTCTCTCTGCACTTTTATATCCAAATTCCTTCCTTTTAATTTGCTTCCAAACATGATTTTCCATTTATTCAATAAATCAAAAACATCTATCTCTCTATCTTTTCCTTTTACAGTATTTGCATTAATTGAACCTATTATAATACCAATGTTGTTTGACATATTAGAAATTAAACTAATTGCACCTTGCATATCTTTAGTTATGTGGTCTTGTTTTTCATCATCTAAGTCAATAAATTTTGTTGCATTCGGAATAAAATATGCTTTAAAATTATCGTTTAAACGGGTAGAAATATGCGCACTTTCGTGTCGGTACATACGTAATGTGAGCATATACCGCTCTTTCATGAAGTTAGCAGAACGTAATGCAATATCAGAATAAACACGCGAAAACTCTTTGCCAATACTTTCTGCCATTTTCTTATATATGTCCTTATGCTTTTCAAGGTCTTTAACTCTCAATAACATCACAATATCGGGATAGATTAATAAAATTACATTTTTTCTTTCAATTTTAGAATATAACCCATGAAACAATTCATTATTTTCATCCAAGCCTATAAGCGGTTCATAAGCGGACGGTTGGCTGTTGGGAATTTTTGAGAAATCATACCTCCATTTGGAGGGATATGTCTTAGAATTCTGGTCTTTATAATAAACACCTTTTTTTTTGGTTTCTATAGCATTTAAGGATACACCATCCCCAAACAATATTATATCATCTAATATTAAATCTTCTTTAATTTTTTCTTTGGTATCATAAAAACATTCCCACGCATTTTTAAAATCTTCTCGCTGCCTATTATATATATCTTTATTTTTGGTATCTGTGTTTATTTGACAATTGAAATATTTATTCGTAGCATCTTTTACTATTTTCCTAAAGTAATTGATCTGCTTCGTCTCTAAGCTATTTTTTAATTCTTGTTCAACTGAACTCAATTCTTTACAGGCATTAATAATAAAGGCTTCATATTTTTCATATGACTGAAACGTCATTTCTGGTAATTTTTTGTCTCTTGATCTATTCGGATCCCATAAATATCCTTCAATTTTCTCTGCAAAAGAATCTGCTTCTATTATTATATCTCTTAACATGTTTATATCGGTTATCTGGCATTTAGAAATATCGTTATTATATTTATCAAAAAAATAACAAAAAACATTATTAGATTTGTTTTTTTGATTATCAAAAAATTCTATTGTGATATTCTTTATTGTATCTAAATCATTCTTGTCACATACTGCTGTTTGTCCAAGAAATAGAACACCAATCACTTTATTATTAAAAAAAATAGGGAAAAGTAATTCACGATAACCGAGTATGGGGCAATGATATTCAATGATCAACCGATAAGTCTCTTTATTTGCATGAACATATTTAATATTTTTTACAATAGGTTTTCTTATTTTATAAGATGGAACAAAAAAATCAGGATATTCTTTTGAATCTTTTTCAATATCTGCTATAAGTTCCTCTTCAGTTGTAGCTTGTGTCATATTTAGTAACATAGCAGCATGAAAACTGTCACATTTATGACATAATTCTTCCCCTGCATAGCGTCGTAATAATTTACAAGAATTACGAAGAGATAGAAACTCTACGTCCGAATCTATACGAATATCTAATTTAAGTTTTTGATTTTGAGGTTCTTTTAAATAATTAATATCCAATATGGTAACAGGATGGCGTTGTTTATCACAAATGCGTTTCGCAAGATTCCGAATGGTTTGCCTATCGGCAAGGACAGAAAAATTATCATCAGCTGGCGATTCATCCAGTGGCGCAAGATAAATCGGTTTATCAAGATAATCGTTACCCATGACTTTTACCTCTTCTACCCTAACATTGTCCAAATTCTAAGTCCTTTTATTATATATTACTAACTTATCACAAATTCGATAAAAATGCAATACGTACGGGGCTCGAATTATTAGAAATTCTCAGTTTTAGGCATTTTTTTGCTCAAAAAATTCAAAATAACAGAATAAATAAGGCTGGCTAAAGTATTTACTGTCTACAATTTCATACAATTCTAATAGCGTTTGGAGATATTTCTGTTAATACTGAGAACCGCTATGATTTACTCCGATTTTTTAGTAATTCATTGCAACGGTCAATCGCAGTGTCCAACATTTTGTTGTACAAACCAATCGACTCCAATTGTGATGGTTTATTACCTCCTTCTGGTAACTTTTCTACTTTTTTGTGACATTCATTTATTTCTTTCTTTAATCGTCCTAATTCTGTTTGTATTTGTATGATAGAATCATGAGACATATTATTCGAGATTTTTTTAACCGCATCACACACCGTTTTTATGCGCTCGTTGGTAATCGCAGAAACTCCCAAATGAAGTTCTCCTATTGCAAGTAATATTTTTACTAGAACAGATAAAAAACCGTGATTTGCTTTTTCGATTTCATTTGCTTCTCTAGCTTTAGTCGCATCCCCTTTAATTTTAGTAACGTCTTCTTCTATTTCTTCTAATCTGGTTCTAACATTGTTAGCTATATTACTCGACTCCTTAACGCTGTTATAACTCCTTTCTATAAATATCATACACAGGCTTATCAGGATTGTACTTAATATGGTATATACGAATGACATAAGTTCATTTGATGTTGAGTTTTTTTGCAACAAATGAAGTTGTTCCAAGTGTTTTATAGTATCTTGTATCATTTTTATCTGTAAGCCTTCAATTTTATTGATAAGTTGTTCGGTTTCTATTTCGGCATATGTACTGGATAATTGACCTGTGAATTGAGTCCTTATCATTCTAGCAACTTCACTATATTCATTAGTAAACTTAAGCTGATTATATATAAAGAAACAGGTACTTATAATAAGACAGAACATACATATAGATACAACAATAATAGTTACTATCCATTGAGGGATTGTTTTTTTATTACTACTCATCATTACATTATCACCTTTGAGTAACTTTTTCAATTGCATTTAGCAAACCAATAAATCCCTCATCTTCACCAGCACCTTTGGCAACATATGCAATGTTTTTTTTATTAAGTTGAGCAGGTGGGCTATTATTTTTTAATTCATCAAGAAAACCGGAAAATATTACAGTTGGCATATTAGGCTTAATTGGAAAAACAAAGCGATGTAGCCACACCCAGCCAGAAAGTATACCGCCAAACGATTCATTACGGTATTCTTCTAGCCACTCATCTGCCATATTCAAATCAGCTACAATACAACCTATCTCATTCTTGTGATAATTAAAATATTCTTTTGCCTGATCAATACGTTGAAAACCAACAACTTCATAACCACTTCTCTCAAGGTATTTTGATGTTGAAATCAAGTTTGCTATATGTTCACGCATGTAATCATTATCTTCAAGTAAGAGAATCTTATTCATGGCAATTTCCTCCCATAATTAATTTTCTATTGAACATTTCATAGTAACCGGTACTTTCACGGTAAATGTAGTTAACCATGTTTTTCTATCAATACGACTAATTAAATATTCTTCTGATAAAGCTTGGCGTGTTATTTGAGTACCACTATTGGAATTAATTATCATTTTCACTTCTTCCATTTTTTGTGGAGGTACACTGTTCAGAAATAAATTTAATTCATCTCTTTTCTTTTTATGCACTGTGTCATTGAAAGGCTCATTTAGGAACCAAGGTATCAATGGAATATTATATGGCGAAATATATTCACATTTATGACACACACCACCTAACCCAATAAGTTTACATATCTGTTTAACAACATACAAGCCTATTCCATCTCCTTCTACTGAATTGAGTTCATTTATTACTCTTTCATTATTCCCACGGGTATATAATTCATAATGTTTATCTTCTTCTTCAATCTGAGGACCATAGCTCAAGATATTCAGTTCATAGTAATCAGCATATACGCTAGAACGGTGCCAGGTCAACTGGATCACACTACCACGATACGCATATTTTACTGCATTATCAACTAGATTATATAGAAGCAATTCAAATAATTCAGCATTTGTTTTTATATACCTAAGTACATCATATTTATTGTAACGATTTATTTGTATATCCAAATTTCTTCCTTTTAATTGACTTCTAAACATGATTTGCCATTTATATAAAAGATTAAGAACATCCAATTTTCTTTCTTTCCCTCGTATAGTATCTGCATTAATTGAACCTGTTATGAAACCAATGTTGTTTGACATATGAGAAATTAGATTAATTGTGTCTTGCATATCTTTAGTTATGCGGCCTTGTTTTTCATCATCTAAGTGAATAAATTTAGTTGCATTCGGAATAAAATATGTTTTTAAATTATCGTTTAAACGGGTAGAAATATGAGCACTTTCGTGGCGGTACATGCGTAACGTGAGCATATAACGGTTTTTCATAAAGTTAGCTGAACGTAACGAAATATCAGAACAAATACGAGAGAAACCCTTACCGATACATTTTGCCATCTCTGTATAGAGATACTTGTTTTTTGCTAGGTTCTTAACCTTTAGCAAAATGGCTACTTCAGGATAAACTAATAAAATTATTTTTGTTCTGTCAATTACTGCACATAACCCATCAAGTATACTGTGGTCATTCAAACTAATAAGAGGCTCATTCGACAAAGGTTGCTTATCAATAAGTATTGAAAAATCGTATTCAAATTCTGAAGCGTATGATTTATCTTCTTTATCTTTATAAAAAACCTTTTTTTTATTAGTATTTATAACGTTTAGTCGTCCACCATCTCCAAACAATATTACATCCTCCAAGTTAAAATATTCTTTAATTTTCTCTTTGACTTCAAAAAAATGTTTCCAGGCATTCTCCATATCTTCTCTCTGTTGATTATATGTAACATTATTTAAGGCATCTGTATTTGTCTGACTTAAGAAATAACTATTTACACAATATTGTACGATCTTGTCAAAGTAACGTTTTTGTTTTATTTTCGCTTCATTTAGTAATGTATTTTCTAATACACTTAGTTCACAGCAAGCACCAAAGATAAATTTTTCGTAGTCTTCGTATGAATTAAATGTCATATTAGGAAATGTGTCCATTGATGTTTCTTTAGGCTTGTTTAAATAACGTTCCATTCTTTCTGTAAATCCATCTGCTTTGATAATTCTTTTTTTTAACTCATTTGCTTTCTTGATTATCTGAGGTTTATTAAGCTTTTTATTTTGTCCATATAGATAACTCATAAAAATATTTTCAGGGTTATTTTCTGTTTTGCTAAAAAATTCTTCCTTAATAGTATTTATAGTTTCCTTATCATTTTTGCCACGTATTACCATTTGCATTAAAATAAAGACACCAATTACCTTTTTCCCAAAGAAGATAGGGATCAGCAATTCACGATAACCGAGCATGGGACAATGATATTCAATGATCAATCGATGACTCTCTTGATTTTTATAGTAGTACTTAATATTTTTTACAACAGGTTTTCTTATTCCATATGATGGTGCAAAGAAACTGGGATATATTTCCGAATCTCTCTCAATTTTTTTTTCAAGTTCCTTTTTTGTTGTATTTTGCATTGTACCCTGTAACATAGCAGCATGGAAGTTTTCGCATTCATAACATTTTTCAGTACCTGCATAACATCGAAATAATTTACAGGCATACCGCATAGAAAAAAAATCAATGTCTGAATCTATTCTAATATCCGTTCTGGGGTCTGGATTTTGAGATTTTTTTAATCGGTTTATATCCAATATTGTAACAGGATGGCATAGTTTATAACAAATATGTCTTGCAATATTTTGTATTGTTTCTCTATCAGTGAGAACAGAGAAGTCATCATTCGCTGGTGATCCGTCCAAAGACATAAGATATTTCGGCTTTTCTAGATAATCATTGCCCATAATTTTTTCCTCTCCTAACATAATTTTGTCGATTTTTATACTTCATATCAAAAAACCATACAGTGTTACTATATTATACTATAGATTTAATGTAAAGTTATTGACAATACAATAACTCATTTTTCGGGTAGGTTTTATTTCCAGTATGGAATTGGTAACGGACATTATTTAAACGACCGAATTTCAAGTTTTTTAGAGAGGCAAATAAAGGAATAGAAAAAACACTCGTCATCCAGTATAGTTAGTTAACCACAAAAACCAATAGGAAGGACGAGCGAACGTTATGAACGAAACGATGTTAATCACATTATACTGCATTATTGGCGATTTTATCAATGCTTTAAAGAGCACTGCTGAGGGACAAAAAATGCTGGCATCATGGAAAGCCAAGCGCGGACCGCAACGACAGCTCAGTTTAAGCGAAGTGCTCACGCTGAATATTCTGCGATTTCACATTCATATATTTGATTTAAAGGCATTTTTTCGTCTTTTAGAATGTTCCTACAAGCCCTATTTTCCCCGTCTGCCCAACTATGAGAACTTTCTGAAAGCCGCAAACCGGTCGTTTCCGTTCACGGTAGTGCTGCTGCGTTATTTGCTGGAACTAAACCGCCGAATGAACAACGGCGGCTTGTATTTTCTTGACTCCACTTCGTTGAGCGTATGTATGAACTGGAACATAAGCGCGCATCGAGTAACGAAAGGGTATGCCTCCCGGGGGAAGACCAGCAAGGGTTGGTTTTTCGGGTTCAAACTGCATGGAGCCTGTGATGCGTTAGGCAATTTTGTAAACTTACGCTTTACTACCGGAAGCGAACATGACAATCGGCAGACCGAGCCGTTGGCAGACGGGCTAACCGGAATATTTGTCGGAGATGCCGGGTATATGTTAAAACAGGATGCGTTTACACGCTTATTTGAAAAGCATAAACGGATTCTAGCAGCCGCTCGGAAGAATATGAAAAGGCTGATAACGGAAGAGCAAAGACTAATGTTCAAAAAACGAAACATTATTGAAACACAATGGGGGGTTGTTAAAGGAACGATACGGTCTTGTATTCCATTTGGCACGGAATATAACTGGACTTTTCAGACATTACTGCTACTGTTTACTCAGTTATCTGTTGAAGCCTGTTGGTTTTTGTTCGTTAAGGCTGCCCGATCTTTCTATGGATCCATTATCTTAAAAATTCGAATTTCGACCCATATAACTAAAATATAAAAGAAATCATAATAATACAGCCACCCGCCATCTATGCCGTGTGCTCCGTAGTGTTTTTTCCATCACATAACAGGATTGTATACGCTTCGCCGCTGGAGCGGCTCGGCTTCCGTTCGCCTAGGTCACTACGTTCCCACGGCTCACTCCAGCACATTTTTACGGTTGCTGGAATGCTTCGCATTCCCTTATCGCAACCGTAAAAACGTCGTATACAACCGGAACGTTATGTGCAAGTTTTGCAAAACAACAATTAATGAAAATAGATACTTGACAAAAGAGGAGATCATATGAATATTTTAATAGAACCCGTAAAAATTGGAGAAAAAGAAATATTAAAGAATTTAGGCGAATATTATATTTATGATCAATCTCGGTATAGTTCTATTGATGTTAATGAATTTGGTTTATTTGATGATCTAGATGATTTGGACCTTTATTGGACAGAAGAAAATAGATACCCCTTTTTTATTAAAGTTGATAATAAACTGGCTGGGTTTATACTGGTTTATGATGGTCGGCAAATAGAAGAAATTGAATCAAATTATTCAATAGATGATTTTTTCGTAATGGATAAATATAAACGACAAGGAATTGGAAAATATTGTATAAAATTAATTCTAGACAAATTTAAGGGAAAATGGCAAATATGGTTTCATCCAAGGAACAAGATAGCAGAAAAATTCTGGATAAAAACAATAGATGAATATACAAAAGGAAAATTTGAAATAATTAAAAATAATAAACCATATTATGATGGAACAATAGGAAATACATTAGTATTTGATTCATAAAAACAAAATCTGGAAAATGCAAAACCAGCACATAACAAACGGTATACGCTGCGCCGCCTGTTCGGCGGCTCGGGGTTACATTCGGCTAGGTCGGTCAGTTGTTATTGTATAATCTCTTTACATTTTCTTATATATCCCATATAATACAAATATGGGGGTTTAGGGATTTACGTCAGGACATCTGTGGAAAAGGACGACACCTCGATAGACCAACAAAAAAACGAGGGGATCAAGTTTTGTAAAAAGAATAAGTTTGACTACCAGATTTATGAAGATGAGGGAAAATCAGGTTTTAAAATTGACGATGAGGAAAACCCCTTTAAAAACAGGATCGGTCTGACTAGACTCATTGACGACATTGAAAACAAAATAATAGATAAAGTTTGGGTTTACGAAAATTCCCGACTTTCCCGTAATAACCAAATTTCGTATGTCTTACATAAAATATTCCAAAAAAATAATATTATTGTTTTTGAGAAAGACAAACAGTTCGATATGAACAACCCCCAAAACCAAATGATACAGGGAATACTTACAAATATTTCCCAGTATGAAAGACATCTGATTATTGAAAGGACAAAAAGGGGTTTACACGATTCTATCAATCGGGGTATCAGGGGATATAACGAAATGTACGGATATAAAAAGTCTGGTAAAAAAGATGACGGATATACTAACTGGATTCCCGTAAAATCTGAAATTGAAAATATGAGGTATTCGTATCAAGAGATATTAAAAGGATCAAGTATCGGGAATATAGTCGGTAATCTTTTTAAAAATGTTAATGTTAAAAAGAAAGGTTTAATGTGGAGAAAATGGGTAGACAAATTAAGAATATTCGTATACACAGGATATTCACTGACCACCGAAGGTTCGGGATTGTATAATAAATTTAAAAATTTTGAAATTGACAATTTACAGGAATTGAAAAAGAAAAAATATTATGTTAAATCAAAACAATTCCCGATAGAAATAGTTTCAGTTGAAAACTGGATTAAAGTTATTGAGAAATTACAAATCAGAAAAAGAATATATAAAGAAAAAATGAGAAACACAGATACCGAATATTTAACAGGTGTAATCCAATGTCCGTTTTGTGAGTTGAAATATTTCCTCGCCCGTGATAAAGGATTCATTTATTACAGACATTATCCAAAGGGGTCATGTAAACAAAAACCTAAGTCAATGAAATTGGATAAAATGAATAATTTATTTGGTGTTTTCTTTTTTTATTTTTATTTAGTTTTTGACGATACAAGGGTGTTAATCGAAGAAAACCAGAAAATAATAAAACTTAACCAACTGGAGTTAAAAGACAAGATTAAGAATATTGAAACGGAAAATAATAAATACGAAAAACAAATTAACAGGTTTCAGTCAATATATGAAGAAACAAACGACAAACAATTATTAAAACTGACACTCGAAAAAGAAAAAGAATTGAACATGAAAAGAGAAAAAAATACCTTCATATTGAATAATTTAAAAACTGAATTAGAAGAGTTGGTTAAAAAATATAATGACGATGAAGTCGAACTGACATATTACGACATTAAAGAAAGAATAATAAACTTCTTTGAAACTATGTCTGTAGAAGAAAAAAGGACGTCAATAATTAAAATATTAAAATATTGTCAGTTATTCAATAAATATCTCGTTATCGACACTGGAAAATTGTTGTTTACTTTCAATATCGAAAAAGAATATATTATAACTGAAAATATATATAATAAATTTAAAAGGGATAAAAGATTTAGGGACAATTTTCTGAACTCGTCAAAGATAACCGACAAAGACGGTAATCTGGGAGATGAAATATTTGAATATCTGGTTAACTCAAAAGAGGAAATGATAAAAAAACATACAAAAAAAGGTGTCGATAATTTTATTGATAATTATATAAATTATGTACTTGTTAGAAATTTGGGAAATATAAATATTAAAGAGTACCCTTTAAAACACAAAGAATATAAAGAAATAAAAACAGATATGAAAAAACAACTCGACAAACTGGGTATTAAATACAGTCTTGTAAACATTGATAAAATAATCAGTTTTACGGAAATATAGAGCCTATCAGAAATTTTGTGTAAATGACAGAATATCATAAGAACGGAACCCGCTCTTTACCAAACTCGATGGCAAACTGGTTTAGAGCCTGCCCCCAATTCCTTATCGGCATTGTCCACTTTTCAC
>Ga0099364_10005679_pt1 | contig 18455 bp, 14 predicted proteins | sample TergutTh196P3_FD_73070 | JGI IMG/M metagenome (GOLD analysis project Ga0099364, IMG submission 73070) | Microcerotermes parvus P3 segment gut microbial communities from Pointe-Noire, Republic of the Congo - Th196 P3 | ecosystem: Host-associated > Arthropoda: Insects > Digestive system > Gut ...
GCGCATTTCCGCGTGCATCCCCCCACAACCTTTGGCGTATTATGAGTTTTGAACCTTGTGTTTCCCGGGTCAACCCTCTCGGGACTGAAAGCGAGGTAAAAATCAATTCCCAGCATTAAACCGGATTCTTCGAGTATGGGAGCTACAATTTCCTCCGTGGTTCCGGGATATGTGGTGGATTCAAGCACTATCAGCATATCACGATGTAAATGCTTTGATATCTCCCGGACGGAATTTTTTATATACGACAAGTCGGGTTGTTTGAAACGGTCAAGCGGGGTAGGGACGCATATCGCAACTATATCGCACTCGTTCAGCCTGCTGAAATCGGCGGTGGCGGAAAGTTTTCCGGAAGTGACCAATTGTTTCAATTCCTCGGGAACCACGTCCCCTATATAATTTTCGCCTTTGTTTACCTTTTCCGCTTTTTCCGTCTGAATATCGAATCCCAATACTTGAAAACCCGCTTTTGCTTTTTCCACGCTCAAAGGCAATCCCACATATCCGAGTCCGATAACGCCGATTTTTGCCTCTTTGCTCTTTATTTTTTCCATCAATTCCATAATTGTTTTAGCCTAACCTTCGTAGAATATTTGCGCTTCTATCAATTGGTCTTCCGGAACTTCCCTTATTATTTTAGCGGGGACTCCCATAACTATGACACGCGGGGGAACATTTTTTGTAACTACCGAACCTGCCGCGACAAGCGCGTCTTCTCCTATTTCCAATCCAGGCAAAATCACCGCTCCGGCTCCTATTCGCGAGCCTTTCCTGAGAGTCGGGCCTTTGAAGTGTTTTTTTCTCTCTTCCGTCCTTCCCAAAAAATTATCATTCGAGAATGCCGCGCAGGGAGCGATGAAACAGTAGTCTTCTATGGTGCTCATAGCCGTAATATAGGCGTTGCTCTCTATTTTACATTTTTTGCCGATCAGGACTTTATTCTCAACGGTTGCTCCCCGCCCTATTATTGTCATTGCTCCGATTTCCACGTCCTCCCGTACCGTCGCAAGATCTCCTAAAAAAACCATATCAGAAATATTAGCGCCGCGGTATATCACGCAGCCGGCACCTACAGTAACCGAGTTTCCTATAACAAGCGGAGGCAACTGCTCTTTATCCTCGGTAAGAACGCTCATGCTCGCTTTCGCGGGTTTTTTTCCGAGTATTGCCCCTTCGAATATTTTACAGTTTTTCCCTATTTCGACGAAATCCTGTATCACAACGTTATGTCCAATTTCAACACCGTCGGATATTGTAACGCCGCTGCCTATAATAACGTTATGTCCCATTATAACGCCCTCCGCAATGTTTGCGTCACTAGAAATATTATTCACCGGCGTCAACCCCTTTGCTTAATTCCGATATTATTTTTTTGTAACATATCCCCCGGTTCCAGTATGGACAGCATCGAGAAACCTTCGTTAAAATAAGCTCTCGAACTGTTTTGCTATGTTTTTATAGTTGAATTTTTCGATATATTCTTTATTAGGATTTAATTTTATAAAACCGCCATTTTTAAATTCTTTATACGCAGCCAGCAAAAAATCTTTTAGTTTTTCGTTGTCGGTATCTCTCATAGCCTGTTCATAGCAAAAACCATTATTAGCCTTTTGCATTATTTTTTTAATTTCGCTATTTGGAATGTTTCCGGTGATGATTGATAAAATAGGCTTATCAATCATCATGTATTCAAGGAATTTCCCCGTGATTACTCCTGTATATCCGGTACAATTCCATGACGCGAGAAGCAATATATCCGCTCCTGACTGCATGGAAAGCGACTGCTCGCGCGGAACAAAACCGTGGTCGTATAATATTGGTTCCATTCCGAAGTTCGAAGCTTGTTTTTTCAGGGCTCTGAAATCCTTTCCGGCGTAATGCACAGCTAAATCGTTAATATCGAATACTCCCGTTTCTATAAAATCGTGTATCGCGTTAAATACCGGGGAAAAATCACTCCTTCCCGCATAAAGCGCTCCTGTATATACGAAGTTAATTTTCTGATTTTTGAAATCAAAAGGAATTATAGATTTAATGTCATCTGTGTCGTATCCATTGGTAATGACGTGCCCTTCTTGGGTAGTATCGTTCTTGTGAATCTCGAATATACCTTGCGAAACTGCTGTTATTGCATCAGCTTTTTTAGATACCTTATTAAAGTACTTACGTAAAAAAAGTTTTAAAAATTTTAATTGAAAGCCACTATAAACCGGGTCTCTAAAGTCAGCTATCCATTTAAATTTACTCTTTCTGTTGGCTTTCAGCCTTGATGCTATCAAATGTGGTGAAAAATCTCCATATGTAGAAATTACTATATCATAATCAATGCCATTTAATGCTGAAACTACTTTTTTTGAAAAAAAATGGTCGCATATTCTCTTTATAAAAAAAGATATTATTCGCCGTAAATTTTCCAAAAAAGTTGGGCTTACAGATATTATTTCAATTTGTTCTTTATTTTCGCTTTTTTTATTATTTTTAGATTTTTTAGATAAAAATAACCTTAAATTCATATTAAAAGAACTGGCTAATTTAAAAAATTTATCGCGGTCTATCCGGATTAATTCGTGAACATATTCCATGTCTTGCTCAAGCAAGGAATCTTTTATTTTTAAATCAGCTACCTTAGTGACTACAGAAATATTGTATCCAGACATACTAAGGTATTTGGCTAATTTCGTGGTTCGTACGGAAGCAATTTCGTTTTCCGGAGCAAACCAGTCGGTTATTATTAATATTTTTTTCATGGAAAACCTCTATTCTTATTAAGTTTTATAATGAATTTATCCTTCACTGATGTTTCGATACAACTTCAACAGCCATGCTGTACCTTTTACGCCAATAAGCGAGCAGAAAAACTTGACGAGCCGAACTTTGCGGCTGCGCCCGAAATGCAACACCCATTTCAGTTTGTGTATCCGTTCGTTATATTTGCGCCGTATACTCGATGGCATAGAAGCATACATAAGCAGGACTACAATATATTCGAATGACATGAAGGCGTTGATTTGCTTTTGATAAGACTGGTCAGTTACTTCTTTCCGGCTATGCTTTTCTATGATATATAAAAGATCGGCAAGCCTTTTTTCGTTCGGCTTATACGTAATCGACCCGGGCCTATTCTGCCTGTAATAATAGTAAGGCTGCGAACAATAAGCAAATTTATTCGCAATCTTCAGTAAAGAAACCGTCCAGTCAATATCTTCTGAGAAGAGCTCTTTTTGAAAAAAGAGGTTATTTTCCAGCAAAAGCTCGCGACGCACTAATTTAGTGTTAGCGCTTCCAGGAAATTTGGGCAGTTCCGCAAGGTGGCTCATAACGGCGGTTTTATCCCGCCCGTTAATTTTGGAAGCAATATAGCCGTCATTCATTGGCTTCTGGAAGCCATTTTCATAGACCTTAACCGCTTCCAGAAAGATGACGTCAATTTTTTCCGCGCTGCTTCCAATAATGCTCTCCATTACCGGCATAACGCCTGCGTCAATCCAATCGTCCCCGTCCACAAACAGGATATAGTCGCCCTCGGCAGACATAAGGCCGGCATTGCGCGCATCCGATAACCCGCCGTTTCTCTTATGTATGACCTTTATTCTGTCATTTTTTGCCGCATACTCATCGCATATTTGCGGGCAACGATCCGGCGAACCGTCATCGACCAGGATCACCTCAAGATCGGAGACATTTGCATGCATAATACTATCAATACAAGCAGGCAGGTACTGTTCCACGTTGTATATCGGAATGATGATACTGAATTTCATGCTAATGACTGTTCCTTCCAAAGCTAATTAGGCCACCAGGTTCATCGAATAATGTACCATAAAAGAACTGTTTCCGGCAGCCCATTCAGCCGTCATAAAAACAACAATGGTTTTTATGACCTGCCCTCTTTTTGTTCGGCCTTGTCCGCCAAAGCCGTGATGATATAGTCACCGGCAACCTGATTGCTGTGACCGATATTAAAAATGTTGCGGTTAAGGGTAAGGGAAATTTTTTCCCTGTACTCGTCATAATGTTCAGTCAGATATTTAACCGTATCATATAAAGCATTTAGTTTATCGGTGTCTATTGATATACCGATTTCGTCACGCAAAGAAATGTCCAGAGGGACGCACGAAATGCGCTCATATTCTGGATTCATAACCTTCATTGGCGTATTGATGAACAGTGAAGGTTTTTTTGTCGAATAAGAGAATTCCTGCGCAATGGACGACCAGTCAGTTATTACCAGATCCGACTGAAAAACTGTTTCGTTCGATGAAAAATCGGTTTGAATTATAAAATTCTCATCAAGCCGGTCTTTGCAGGTATCTACTATACTTTGCATCTTATCGGGGAAACGTTTGACAAATTCCGGATGCGGACGGATGATTAAGTGTAAATCCTTGTCGGCAAGCTGCTCAACGATTTCTTCAAGACATAACTCCATTATATTGTCGGCCTGCCATGACGGGGCGACAAGGACTTGTTTTCGTGAACGTTCAATTTGACTGATATTCGCGAATTTTTCGAGCATTTCGTCTAAAAGCCCATAGCCGACGCTAATGAGTTTTTTCGGCGGAAGTCCGTAAACGCGTTCGGTTTCGCGAATTTCTTCAATATGGTTGGGTCCATTACAAAAAATTGTGTCGTAGTGATTAAGCGCGCCTTTTCTGTACATCATATGAATGCTTGTCATTCCATGATCCGTAAAGACATATTCGATGTCTTTGCGAACCAGCGAGCGTTTGATATGGAACAACCCGAGATCCGGCATAGTCATAACAACCATATCGGCATCCATTTGCATCATAAAGGATATCAGCGCGCGTGCTCCGATGTAGTATGGAACGATCTGTTTATTTTGAGTGTTGAAGATTTTGTCGTCCGGGTCGCTTGTAACATAGTGTATCGTGATATCGGAGTTTGCGGTAATATATTCAATTATTAGGCTGAAGTATTTGTAAAACCCGCTCGCTTCCGAATAAAAAACCAACTGCTTGCTATCGTTTTCATCGGAATAAAAACGTTTGTTATCGGCCTTTTCACGAATACGGTTAGCTCTTTTTTTCTCGCGTTGCATACGCTTCTCGGTTTTCGACAGACGCGGCTTTTGCGTATGTCTTCCCGTGTCAATGACGGCGTAAACGCGGTTGCATATGGCCAACACAACAATTGCTGAAAGATTTCCAACAATCCAATAAAGCCCGACGCCCGCCGGAACAATAAACGCGAAATAGGTCGAAAATGCGATCATAAAAAGCGTCATCAGCCATTTTGCAAGCTCGCTCTGACGCTTTTGCAAAACGTCGATTTTATTCTGCGCAAGGCATAATAGAAGCGCGCTTAACCCCGAAAAAACCGGAACTAAGAAAACAGCGTCAAACCTTGTTATATTTGGAGTCAGCGCCAGGTTTAACCCGCAAAAACCAAGATCCAGGCCATTAATTGAGGAAATAACGCTCTGCGCGTTTGGAATTGACATAAATTCGACCGGATTCGAGCGCACAGCGTCTATGATCTCAAGGTGTCCTCCCCAGCCGAGTTGAATTTCGAGCAGTTGCTCAACAGTTTCAGTAAGAGAGGTAATCACATCTCCCGAAAAATGCAGAAGATGTTGGAGTGGATTGTAGATTACGTTTATAAGTCCAAAAATCAAAGGAATCTGTATGAGGATAGGAATCAAACCAAACGCAGGGTTGTATTTTTCATTTTTCATATAATTCGACTGTTCTTCCGCGATTTTGTCATTGTCGCCGGAATATCGTTTTTTGATATCCTCAAGTTTCGGCTGCAGTCTGACCATTTTGATTGAATTTTTTTGAGCGGCAATCGAAACAGGGAACAAAATTATTTTTACAAGAATCGTAAACAGGATTATTGCGAGCCCGTAGTTTTGTGTGACAATATAGCAAAAATACATCACATAGCCTAATGGAACCCCAAAAAGCGCGTTGATTAAATTCATCTTTTACCCTTAGTTAATTATTATTATCATTATTCAAGTTATTTCTTTTCTTTTTAAAGATTTTAAAAATTTTTTTAAAAATTGAAAGTATGCTGCGCCAAAAAACTCCTCCGGCCACGGCAATAGCTACAATCACCTGTATGAGCATTGTCGCCGCGCCCGGGTCAAGGTATGCTTCGGCTTTTGACGCGCCAAGGAACAGCAAAATCATTGCCAAATAAAAAACCTTTAAAATCATATCGTCACTCTCCTAAATTCTATATTCCCAATTTTTGACGCCTATACTCCCTTATGTCGTTAACAGGCTCCGGATATTCAAGCGGTTTCCCGTTCCTTACCGAGATTATATTATTGACCGTCAATGAAACGTCTTCCTCTTTATTTTCAATCAAATGCGTGGTTCCGGAAAGAGAAGAAAGAACGTAACGAAATACGTTCACGCTGGAGATAGCGTCGTTGATATCCGGCAGAATAAGATCAGGTGGTATTCTGACCGCCAATAGGACATTGAATACGCTGTTTGCGAAATCACGGTTGGTGATACCGGCTTCGCTCATATAATAAAGCATATTATCCATGCCTTTTCCGCCCATTCCCACATATCTGGCAGTTCCGTGATCGCCTAACAAAACGATGACAGCATCAGGGTCGTCAGAAATAATTTGGTCTAATAATTTTCCAAATAAAACATTCTGCTCTTTAACACTCTCCGCGTATAATTCAATAAAATAGTCTGTAAATTTCCAAGGAGCTTCACTGAAATCGGCAATTGTTGTGTTTTTCCTTATTTCTTCGGGTAGCCCGTCAAATAAATGAGTGACATGATTAACGTTTCCTCCTCCTCCAGCGCCAATGCCGATGAAAAAAAACTGAGGAGCGGAACTCTCATGGGCTTCTTTTATCATTGCGAGCATGTCGCTTATATAAGTTTCATGATTAACCGCCGACCAGCTATTGTTAAGCCGCCACATAACTAAAGGATTTAAGGCAGCCAAAGGATCAAATTTTACATTATAAAATCGCGCCCCATAAGCTCTTTGAAAAAAAGAATCGTCTTGTAAAAAATAATTGATCTCATAACCGTTGTTTCTGAAAGCGGTTAATAAAAGATTAAATTTGTTTCCGGCAAGGTTTTTTCTAATAAAAAGAGTTGCGTCAAACAATTCTCTTTTGAAAAGATTATAATGATGTTTCATTTGAAAAGTGCTCAATAAGGCGGCAAAAGTATATTGGTAATTCGAATAAACGTTATCGTAAACATGGAATTTATTTTTAAGCAAATGACCATAAAACTCCGCGTTGTCGTAGTTAAAAAGCTCCATCATGGCTTCTCTGCCGTGATAGGATTCCAGATAAAAATAATAGACGTTAGGGCGCGACGCAAATTTCAATTCTTCGACTTCCTGCAAAGTATCAATACTGGCGCCCCAGAATTGTTTCCACACGCTGTATCCTCTAAACATAGCCCCGGCATACAAAAACAAACAAGCCAACGACAAAAATACTACCAGTCTATTGACTACGCGCTTTTTATCAAACAATAAAGCTAACAGCAGTAAAGTTACTGCAATGACAGTAAAAATTTCATCGGAAATCGGGAGGATGACTGCTCTAAAAAGGCTGGTTACTCTGCGCAGAGGATCGTATACTATGACAAAGGCTATAAGAAGGTACAAAGCCCTCTTGATAAAGGGGAAATAGGATTTTTTTGGAAGGATAAGAAAAAAGAATTCAATTGCCGCGGAGGTTATTAACGCAATAAACAGTAAGCATAGCATGGCGATCAGATATTGTTCCGGCAAGTAAATCGCTGAATTAATCGACATAAAAAACAAAAGCGGATACATCACGATCATGACCATGAATACGGCATTACTGTCAAAAAAATGTTTAAAGAAATTTTTTAATTTTTCCAAAAAGATTCTCTCCTCAGACTTTTTTTATCCCAAAAGATACGGCTTTTCCAATTCACATGCCTGTATTTGAGACGTTTTGCGGAAACCTTAAAGCAAGCAGCTCACAGACGGATATCCCGCTTCCCGTCATACGCCCCGCTGTCGGTGACTCGCCATAAACTCCTCTATCTGCTCGCGGCTTTTAACCCCGGTATTCGCCCCAATACTGCCAACCGCCACGCCCGCCGCGGCATTGGCATAGCGGCAGCATTCGACTAAAGGACGGTTCTCCAGCAGCGCCGACATAAATCCGGAGGCGAAGTTGTCTCCGGCGCCGGTCGTATCCAGCACAGGCGTGTCGAACGCAGGAACCGTTTCGCGTATCTCGCGGTTTTTAATAAAACATCCCCTTTTTCCAATCTTGATTACGATATTTTTAACTCCCATATCCAACAGATGGTCGGCAATCCCGTCGAGATCGCCATGACCGGTTAGTTTCATGCCCTCGTCCTCGTTGGGGAAGATGAAATCGACGCAGGATATCGCGGAACGGTAGTCCTCAAAACGTAATTTTTCATCGAACGAAGTGACGTCGGCGCAGAGGATGCTCCCGTTCTCCTTCGCCATGCTGGCCATGCGGGCCGCAGACCCCGCATCAATGAAGGGCGGCAGCATCATGCTCGCGAACGAAACAATACGCGCTCGCATCGCTTCGGCATCCGGTTCAAATGAAGCGTACCGCCGCGTATCGATGTGAATGAAGTTTCTCTGGCCGTCAGGGGCGATTACCACAACGCTGATGAGCGTGGAAACACCCGGCGCGATTACTATCTGCGAGACGTCCACGCCGGCACGGGCGATAACATCTTTCATGAAGATACCGGCGTCGTCATCGCCGACTCCGCAAATAAGGCGTGAGCGCAATCCGAGACGAGACAGCACAATCGACTGGTTGGTCGCGTCACCCCCAACTGAGGTAGTAACCGATTCCACAATCTTCATCTCCCTGTCGAACGGAACTGAGATATCTACCCCCTTTATCAGCACGTCAAGGCAAGTTTGCCCGATACATACGACGTCGATGCTCATACTTCTTCCTCCCATGCCGCCGGATATAGTTTCAATCGTTACGAATTAATTATAACAATTATTACAGTATCTCGTCCTCGTACTGCATCGAGTAAAGCCGCAGATAGTAGCCGCGCTTGCGCAGAAGCTCGCGGTGCGTACCCTGCTCTATTATTTTTCCGTCTCGCACGACCAGTATCATGTCCGCCTTCCTGATGGTGGAGAGGCGATGGGCGATTATAAACGACGTCCGGCCTTCGAGTATTTTCGATATCGCGTATTGTATAACCTGCTCCGTCTCCGTATCTATCGACGACGTGGCCTCGTCAAGAACGAATATCCTGGGGTCGGCGACAACGGCCCTCGCGAATGAGATGAGCTGTTTTTCGCCGGTCGAGAGGCGGTCGCCCCCCTCGCCGACGTCGCTGTCCAAACCTTGAGGAAGGTGTTCCAAAATGTGTTCGGCCGAGACGAGGCGCAGCGCCTCAATTATTTCATCATCCGTTGCGTCGAGGCGTCCATAGCGTATATTGTCCCTCACCGAGCCGGAGAACAGATGCGGACTCTGCAAAACGTAACCGATGTTCGAATGCAGCCAGAGCTGCGACCGATCCCGATAGTCGACGCCGTCGATGTAAATTTTTCCGGACGTCGGCTCGTAGAACCGGCAGACGAGGTTCACAAGAGTGGACTTCCCCGCCCCGGTCTCGCCTACAATGGCAACGCAGGTTCCAGCGGGAACGCTGAGATTAAAATGTTCGAGCACGTATTCGTCACCGTCGGGATATTTGAACGTTACGTCATCGAACCGGATATCTCCCTCGATCTCCTCCCAGTTCTCGCGCTTCGGTTCAAAGCTGTCACCGTATTTTGCCACGACTTCCGGCTTGTCGGTGATCTCACGCTCCCGTTTCAACAGCGCGTCTACGCGTTCGATGTTCGCCTGCACCCCGGTCGCTTCCGAGAAGATATTCGACAAATGCTGAATCGGCTCAAAAATATTTATTGCGTAAGAGATCATCGCCGACAGCGTGCCGAAGGCCATCATTCCCTCCGTGACGTAACCGAGGCCGCGCGTCATTATTATCGCTATCGCAGTCGCTCCGAACATCAGCATCAGGGGAGTATAGACCGCGCTCCAGGTGGCGGATCGCACCGTCGCCTTGAACATGCGGCCGGTAAGGCCGCCGAACTCCGTAATGTTTATGTCCTCCACCACGAGTGTTTTTGACGTACGGGCGCCCATTATACCCTCGTTGAAAGCGCCCGTTATGAGCGAGTTTGTGCTGCGAACCGTCCTGTTGTGACGCAGTATGCGATTCTGAAACCAGATAGTCAGAATCACCATGGCGGGAATCATAACGGCAAGCCATATTCCCAGCCTGAAACTCAACGCGAGCATCGCCGCCACCGCGAAAATAATATACGACAGGCCCCACGTCAGATCCACGAGCCCCCATGCAACCAAAAGCCCTATCCTGTCAGTGTCCGACATCACACGTGAGATAATGTAACCCACCGGAGTGGCGCTGTAATACGAAACGGACAGCGTCTGGAGATGATCGAAGCACACCTTTTTGAGATCCCGGGAGAATCCCATCTCGACGCGAATCGCAGTTCGCGTGAACAGTATGGTGACCGCGACCTGGATCAACATTCCGACGGTTCCCACGGCGGTTACTAGCCATATTCCCTCCGAGGTCATTGTGACGATAAAATTGTCGATCACGTATTTCTGATACAACGGTATCAACACGTCAATAATCGACGCCAGCAGCATGAGCGCGGTTATTTTGGCAATCTCGCGCCTGAACGGCGCGAAGAAAGGGAGCATTGCGCCCCACACTCTTATATCGAAAGATTTGTTGTATTGTTCATCCTGGAAGTGAGTCATTAGTCCTCCGCAATCTCATCGTCGATGCTCTGCTGCATATCGCGCACCCGCCTGTAGATTCCGTCCCGTTCCATAAGTTCCGACGGCGTCCCGATCTCCGCTATGCGCCCGTCTTCCATCACCATGATCACATCAGCGGAGGAGATAGTCGAGGTTCTGTGCGATATTATTACCGTGGTGACGCCGCTCACTCGCTTTTTCAGCGCGACCCTTATACGGGCGTCCGTCTCCGTATCCACCGCCGAGAGAGAGTCGTCGAATATCATCACCGGAGTGTCCTTCAAAATCGTGCGGGCTATGGCGACGCGCTGTTTCTGCCCGCCCGAGAGCGTAACGCCTCGTTCGCCGACTATCGTGCCGTAAGCGCCGGCAAACCGCTCTATTTCTGAGTCAACCTGCGATATTGCAGCAGCTTCCTTTATGCTTTCCAATGTAAATTTCCCCGACAAGCTGGACAGGTTTTCCGCGATGGTCCGCGAGTACAGGAACGGCTCCTGCAGTACGATACCAATGTTTTCGCGGACGACTGAGCGCTTGTAGCGTTTTATATCGACGCCGCCCACGCGAATTTCCCCTTCGCCTTCCCGCAAGTCGTACAGGCGGCAGAGCAGATGAGCGACGGTCGTCTTGCCTGATCCCGTCGCGCCTAAAATTCCGAGCGTCGCACCCTCTTTCAGAGTAAAAGACACATCCCTCAGCATCAACGCGTCGCCATATGAGAATGTGACATGATCGAATTCTATGTCGCCGGAAATTGGGCCGTCCAGCGCGTCCGGCGGATCGGTCTCCGGCGCGGCGTCAAGCACATCCCGGATACGCCCCAGCGACACCATAGTCTTACCCGCTTCGGACAGCACGCGTCCAAGACCTCTCACCGGCCAGATTATCATAGAGCTGTACGTCAAAAATACGATGAACTCTCCGACCGTGACGCCGCCATGTTCGGCCCGCATGGCGCCGACCAGGCATATCGTGAGTAATTGTATGCCGGTAAACAGATCGCCCATGCCCCAGTAAGTACTAAGCATTTTTCCCAGCTTCATCCACAGTTCGGCAAAGTGTGAGTTTTGTTTCTCGAACCTGTCCACTTCGTAGCGCTCGCGTCCAAACGCGCGAACCACTCTGACGCCGGCGAAATTCTCCTGCGCAATCGCCAGAAGTTGTCCTTCGGCCTCGTCGGCGGCAAGGAATCGCTCCTGCGCTTTCGATAAAAATATGAATGAGTAAAAGAAGATAACCGGGATGAACGCGAAGGACGCCCCCGCCATCACCGGATCCATCCTGAAGAGTATGATATAGGCGAACACAACCAGCGCTATTGTCCTGAACATATCCATAATCTGGCGGAACACGAAATTATGGACGATGTCAACATCGGATGTGCAGCGCTGGATAATGTCCCCGGTCTGGATTGTGATGTGCCACGCGAAAGGCAGGCGCTGGATGTGGGAATAGAGTCTGTCGCGCAGACGTTTGGTCAATCCCTCCGCCCCGAGCGACAGCGTCTTTCTGCACACGAAGTTACACAGGCCGCCGAAACCGGCGGTAGCGACCACCAGCAACCCCGCCCGGACGAATCCGCCCTCCGCGAATCCGGGGCGCAGTCCGGCAATCGCCACGAATTTCGACAGTAAAGGCATAGCCGACGCCGGTACTCCGTTCACGCTGTCCACCAGAAAACGGATCAACTGCGGCAGCAAAAAGTTGCAGCCGACCGTCAGAAGCAAAGCCGCGCACGAGGCGGCGTAAAACAGCCTCGATCCCAGCGACATCTCCCAAAGCAGAGCTATGGGACGCTTATCGGTTTTGATCTGTTCTTCGGGACACATTTCTCCGTTCCGTTTTTCATGTTTATTATTTTCCGCTCTTTGTGTCACTTCCGCTCCAATCACAAACGTTCAATTCATTCAACGACGCCCGCGCATCGCGAATAAAATCGCGCGGGCGTCAATCTCAATACTGTATATTATACTAGAATGCCGAAAGGAGATGCGCCGAATGAATTACAAACCGTTGGAACGTGATTTTTACATGACCGGGGCGGCGGAGACTGCGCGGCATTTGTTGGGAATGCTCCTCGTCCGCCGCGATCACGATGGACATACGTCGGGGATCATAGTGGAGACGGAAGCGTACGCCGGCCACTCAGACGCGGCTTGTCATTCCTACAAGAGACCGGCTCCCGGAGGAAATCACCGTACTAATGTGATGTTCGGACAGGGCGGATATGCTTATGTCTATTTCATCTACGGGATGCACTGCTGTTTCAACGTGGTGACGAATACGCCGGAGTATCCCGAAGCTGTGTTGATACGAGCGCTGGAACCTGTGGAAGGAATTGAATTAATGAGAGAACGGCGAGGCGTCTCCGATATAAGGAATCTGTGCAGCGGTCCGGGAAAACTATGTAAAGCGCTTGGAATAACGAAGGCGGATTACGGCGCTGATCTGTGCGGCAACGAACTTTTCATATCTTGCGGCAAAACCGTTCGCGATGAAGCCGTGGCATCCACGCCGCGAATCAACGTTGACTACGCGGGAGACGCCGCCGCGTATCCCTTCAGGTTCGTTATCAGGGACAACAGATTTCTATCCACAAGAAAACATTTGCCGTCCGCGCGACGAAAGATTAAACTTACCAACGAAAAGATGCGAGAAATAAATTGAAGCTGAGGAGGTAAAAAATGAACACACGAGATATATGCATGATGGCTCTTTTTACCGCGCTTACGGCGGTAATGGCGCAGATAAGCGTACCGATGCCGCTGGGAGTGCCGATGACGATGCAGACGTTTGCAATCATGCTCACGGGCATGGCGATTGGGGCTCGTAGGGGATTTTTCTCCATTTTGGCTTACGTTCTGCTGGGTACTGCCGGGGTTCCGGTATTTGCGCAACTCAGCGGCGGTATGGGAATTGTCTTTGGACCGACCGGCGGTTTCATCCTGTCGTTTCCCCTTATGGCCTGGATTGTTGGGATGGGCGCGGAACGGGGCGGTTGGCCGGCGGTGGTCGTTGGACTTTTTGGCGGAACTGTGGTTAATTATGCGGGAGGCATGCTGATGTTTTGCCTGATAACCAGGCAAAGTATGGAAGTGGCATTCATGGCCTGCGTGTTCCCCTTCCTCCCAACCGCCGTCATCAAAGCGGTAATGGCCGCGCTGATTGGAGTCAGACTGAGAGCAAGGAACTTCGTCCCTCATGCGCAAGGCAATGAGGAACTCTAAAGAACGGGCGAAAAAAATAAACTACAGGGAGGAGCATCTGAAATGGGCAAAAATATTCTGATTGCCGGCGAATCGTGGGTAAAACACATCACGCACATGAAGGGTTTCGACATGTTCACGTCAATCGAGTACGAGACGGGCGTTAAATGGTTAAAGGAGGCGGTGGAGTCGGGAGGGTTCGAGGTGACACACATGCCCGGACACGAGGTGCCCGACAACTTCCCCTTCACAAAAGAAGAGCTGAATAAATATGCCGCCGTAGTCCTTTCGGATATAGGTGCAAATTCCCTGCTTTTGTCGGGGGATTGTTTCCTCAGAGGGCGTGTTACCGCCGACCGCTGCAAGGTAATTGCCGATTACGTAAGCGAGGGTGGGGCATTCGCAATGATTGGCGGATATATGTCATTCTCCGGCATCGACGCGAAGGCCCGTTATGGCGTGACCGCCATAGGCGATATTCTGCCGGTGGCAATACTGAATGTTGACGACAGGGTGGAAGTTCCGCAAGGAGTCACTCCCAGGACAGTGAACGAATCGCATCCGATAATGAGCGGACTGGGAGAGTGGCCGCACTTTCTCGGCTACAACAAGACGGTCATAAAAACGGAATCGAGCGTTGAATTGCTTTCCACGGCAGGCGGAGACCCATTTGTCGCCGTGCGGGAATACGGGAAGGGGCGTACCGGAATATTCGCCTCGGACGCAGCGCCGCATTGGGGTCCGGTCGAATTTCTGGAATGGCGCGGATACAAAAAATTCTGGGCTCAGTTCTTCAAATGGCTGGTTAAGGAGCAAAATGGAAAATAAACGACATCGGACACTTGAAAATTTTACGTACACGCATATAATATAACCGGTATATATGAAAATTTATCCTGCGGTGTTCGTGTAATGGGATATGTCTTGAGCCAACGTTTATTACCCCGTTGCGAGGGCCGCTCCGGGCCGGCCGATGAAGCGACCTGTCAAGGTTGTTACAGACGCCAAGGTTTGGGGGTTCTCATTCTTATTAGGAACGGGTCAAGACTAACTGTTCACGGCATTGTGGGATTCTTTTTTAGGAGCCGCTTAATAAATAACCTTTATTCAGCGATTCTTTTTAGTATTAATTAAATCACCTTACATGGTTACCTGATGGAGAAATCCGACATGGCTTTCAATTTCGAAACGCCGCTCGCCGAAAGAATGCGGCCGCGAAAACTGGATGAATATGCCGGACAAGAGCATATCCTGGGCGCCGGCAAGCCTCTGCGCGGATTGATAGAGAAAGGCCGCGTCCCAAGCTGCATACTATACGGTAATCCCGGAACCGGCAAGACGACGCTGGTTCGAGTCATGGCGGCGGAAACCGGCCGCCGTCTTCTTGAGATAAACGCGGTTAGCTCCAACGTTCAGCAGATACGAGACATGATGGACGATGCAATTAAGCGCGAAGCGGATCCCGACATAACGGCGATCGCCTTCGTGGACGAAATTTATCACCTGAACAGCAAGCAACAGAACGTGCTGCTTCCCGCTGTGGAGCGCGGCGATATAATACTCGTCGGCACTACATCCGAGAATCCGTGGTTTGAGATAAACAAGACCCTTCTATCGCGAATGATCGTATACACTCTCGAACCCTTAAATGAGCAAGACGTATTAAAACTGCTCCGGCGGGCATTATCCGACGACGAGCGCGGACTCGGACGCCTCGGAATAACCTGTGAGGCCGGCGCGCTGGAACACATTGCCTCTTTATGCGGAGGAGACGCTCGGCAAGCGCTGACCAGACTCGAGGCGTCAGCGTCCGGAGTTGCGGTCGGAGGCGGAACGCTGCTCACAAAGTCCGACATAGATGAAGCCACGGGCAGGCAGTCGCTACGGTATGACAGGACAGGCTCCGACCACTATTCCGTCATTTCGGCGCTCATAAAAAGCGTCCGAGGCTCCGACCCGGACGCCGCTCTTTACTGGATGGCGCGCATGTTGGCATCCGGCGACGACGTCAGGTTTATTTGCAGGAGACTCTGTATCCTCGCTTCAGAGGACATAGGGCTTGCCGACCCGATGGCGCTGGTGATTGCGGAATCCGCCGCCGCCGCGTGCGACCGGGTGGGATTGCCCGAGGCTAAAATAATATTGGGAGAGGCGGTTATCTATCTCGCCGCCGCTCCGAAGAGCAACAGCGCGTATCTGGCGATTAAAGCCGCCGAAGACTCGGTGCTCTCCGGCGACATAATGGAAGTGCCATGGCATCTCCGAAACGACGGCGAGGGCTACGTTTACCCGCACGACGATCCAAGACACTGGGTTCCGCAGAGTTACCTGCCTAAACCGTCGCGATTTTATTTTCCCGGAAAGATTGGCACTGAAGCCAGATTAGTTGAACGGTTGAAGCGCTTCTGGAAAAGATTTTCTGAAGATTAGACCGCAAGCCCCGACAGCAATGCCGCATTATCCTCCGCGTTTCTAACCGCCACGCGAAAGTAACGATCATCCAGAGTCGGAAAATTCGCGCACTTGCGAATCAAAATCGAACGCCCCAGCAATATTTCATATAAATCATCCGCGTTCACATCGCCGCTTCTTACGAGTATGAAATTCGCGGTCGACGGATTCGGCGAAAATCCGAGGGCGGCAATACCGGACGACAATTCGTCTTTCAACGCTGAAATTTTCGTCGCTGAGTTTCGCAAATACGGTTCCGGATTCTTCGCGCAAGCTATCGCGAAAGCCTCGCCCACACAGTTGAGCGGCCACGGTTGTATTTGTTCGCGGACGGCGCTCGCGATGTCGGCCCTCGCGGCAATGAAACCGACGCGGAGTCCGGGGGCCGCGAAATCTTTTGTGAGCGCCCGCAAAACGATAACGCGCCCTTCGCCCGTCATGCCCATACACGAAGGCAGAGGCGGATGGGCGAGGTTTATGAAACACTCGTCTGACATCATATAACCGCCTGAAGCCGAACATAGTCCCGCCAGTTCGCGCAGTTCGTCCTCCGTCCACGCAGTGCCGGTCGGATTATTCGGCTGACATATCATAAGCAGGTCGCGTCTTGAAAAAATTTTTCGGATTCCCTCAATATCGAAGGCAAAATCATTCGCCGCGTCGGATAACACGCCCTTTATCGGTATGCCCAAAGACATTGCGCACGATTCGTACTCCGAAAAAGTCGGGAGCGTAACCAGTATCCGAGCCGGTTTGAGCGCGGCGATGACGGCCCTTATCAGCTCACTCGCCCCGTTGCCGAACACAAGGTCGCCGGATGACACGCGAAGCCACCGCGAGAAGGCCTCGCGTATCTCCGACTGTCGCGCGTCGGGATATCTGCTCACATACCGGAGAGCGTCAGAAGCGGCAATCATCGCGTATTCAGGAGGCCCGGCGGGATTGATATTGCTTGAAAAATCCAGCAACTCCCGCGAGGGAAAATCGAAAATATTACCGCCGTGAATACCGTCCATACAGGTTTCCATCACCGGAATACCCCTGCGGTAAGCAGGGACAAAACGGAGAAAAGCGCGTATGAGTTCCAGTACAAAGACAATGCCCGCCCAAGGTCTGAAAGATCGGGACGTATACCCCGGCCTATGAATGGTTTATCCCGCATCTCACCGAAGTAACTCGCGGGACCGCATAGCTTCACTCGGAGAGCTCCGGCGAAAGCCGCTATCGGGTATCCGGCGTTTGGGCTATCGAGAGAATCGCCGCAGTCCATAACGACGCGAATCGTCTCGCGGAAGTCGCCGCAGGCAGTTCCGGACGTAAGCGCGATTATCAGCGCCGACAATCTGGAAGGAATGAAGTTGAGAATATCGTCGAGCTTTGCTGACGCGTAGCCGAAATCAGCGTATTCTTCCGTTCTGTAACCTGCCATTGAGTCGAGCGTATTCGATATCCTGTGGATCCACGCCAACACAGGACCCCCTATTGCCGCGTAAAGCAGTGTCGCGGCTGCTGAATCGCTGAAATTTTCAGACAGAGTCTCAATTGCGGACGAAGCAATCTCTGTCTCCCCCATATCATCGACGTCGCGGCTCACAAGCATTCTAAGACGTTTCCTCGCCTCCGAAAAGGAATCTTGCGCGAGCGCGCCCCGCACGGCTTCGACTTCACGCGCGAGACAAGCGCCCCCGAGCGCGAAATAAATCAACGCGCCGTTCATCAAAACCCCGAGCGGCCCGAGAAATGAAGCCATAAAACAGGCAGCCGCGATTGGAATGATGAACAGCATGTTGAACGCGACGAAAACGCATCCCTGCGTGGTTGGGTTCACCGGCAGCGTGCGGCAATAGGACTCCACGAGGTCTATCTGTCGTCCCAGCAGCCTGACGGGATGCCAGTCACCGGACGGGTCGCCTAATATAAAATCCAGAATAAGAGCTATTAGCAAGGATAAAATCGACAAATTTATCACTCCAAATAAAAAATACTGGACAACA
>Ga0099364_10005680_pt1 | contig 18454 bp, 13 predicted proteins | sample TergutTh196P3_FD_73070 | JGI IMG/M metagenome (GOLD analysis project Ga0099364, IMG submission 73070) | Microcerotermes parvus P3 segment gut microbial communities from Pointe-Noire, Republic of the Congo - Th196 P3 | ecosystem: Host-associated > Arthropoda: Insects > Digestive system > Gut ...
CCCCCTGGTGTGCGGGAAAGTACGGGCAATTTACCACAACCGCGCCGCGCCTGTCAACAGGAAATTTAAAAAAAAATCATTTTTTTTCCAGGGGGGGGGCGGCGGGGTGGGCACAGGGGCAAAAGGATGGCAGGGCACAAACGCGGGGCGGTGTCTCGAAGGGAGATTAGACCTGCACGTCGGTTTCGACGCGCAGGCTGAGCGATGTCGAGGACTGGACAGCAAAGGGCTGAGCGATGCGGAAACCGGGAATCCAGACAATCGCACCGCCGCAGGTGAGGAGGGGGATGGTATCGCGCAGGTACTCGGGGACTTTTTCGTCAACGAAGATGTCCTGCACTTTCTTCGTGCCGCGCATCCCGTAAGGCGCGAGGCGGTCGCCCGGCTTACGGCTCCGTACAACAAGGGGAAGCCCGTCGCACGCATCCGGGTCAATGGTGCAAACCGCAGGATAGTTACCGATGCCGTGCGCGACGCTCTCAACGCCGTGCGCAGACGAACACAAAAACGTCAGGTTCCGCCAACAGCATATCTCGTCCGTCACGAGAACGACAGGTTCCGCTGGCGTTTTCCGCCGCACCAGTATCACCACCGTACCGTCGCTCACGGCAGCGACGCCGTCCGTGAGTTGCAGACGTGTCTTCGCACCGTCGGCGCACAGCCCCAACAGCCGCTCACCCGTGTCGAACCCGCTGGCAAACGCGGCGCCGTTCTCAAAGAGCCACAGGCGGACGATGCGCCGGCGGAGCGCAAGGTGCCGTTTGAGCAATGGTTTGATGAGCAGTGCATTTCCCGCGACACATTTTTTCATCTGTCTCTGCGCAAGCGCGTCAAGCAGGTTGTCCTCCTCGCGCAGGATGTCGGCGGTACGGCAAAGCGAGGGGCGTAGCGCATGACCGAAAGCGTTTTCAAGCGTCGGCAGCGCATCGTGGCGCACGCGGTTGCGGGGGATGCCCGTGTCCGCGTTCGACGCATCCTCACACCATGCGATACCCCGTTGCCGCAACCAGTCGCGGAGGGCGTTGGCGGAGATGTTCAGTAAGGGGCGGAGGAGACAAACCCCCGCCCTTCGGGCACCCCCTTTCAAAAGGGGGCTGAGTCCTGTCGCACCCGCGCCGCGGGCGAGGCGAAGAAGCAGCGTCTCGGCGACATCGTCTGCGTTGTGCCCTGTGGCGATTGCGTCGAGGCGGGCGGACGCGCAACATTCCGCATAGAACGTTTGCCGCACCTCACGCGCCGCCATCTCCAGCGAGACCCCCGCCGACACCGTGACCTGCCGTTTCTGACTGATACACTGTACTCCGGCTTGGCTCGCGAGTTCTTGGACAAACACCGCCTCCTGTTCGGAAGCCTCGCGAAGCCCGTGGTTCAGGTGCAGGACGACTGGCTCGATTTTTTTCTCGCGGCAGATCGGCAGCAACAGATGAAGCAACGCCACCGAGTCCGCCCCCCCCGAGACCGCGATGCCCAAACGCGCCACGCCACGCAACAGCTTCCGTGAAAGAAGCGTCTGCCGCACAACAGGCTCGACGGCGGCAGGGTCAGCATTGTATCGAAAATTAACTTTCCATTGACACATTTTGCCCTCCTTATTGTTTCACACAGAGCCACAGAGTCACAGAGTTTACACAGAGGATTTCTTTTTGTTTTCTCTGTGCAAACTCTGTGGCTCTGTGGCTCTGTGTGAAACGAGCAACATTGTTTCAAAAAATCAAACCAGCCCCGCGACCGCTGCGCCGATGACGGGGGAGTCGTCCACCTTGATGAGCTCATACGCGATACCGCGCGGCTGGAGGAGCGCCGCAAGCTCGCGTTGCACACGGTTCTGGAAATCCGCCGTGAGCGTCCGGTAGTACGTCGAGCCGTCAACGTTCACGCAGACCGGGCGCGACGGGTCCTTGCCCTCGCCCGTCTTGAGAATCGCGGACGCGAGATTGACGGCGGTCAGCACCGCCGCCCGCTCGTACACGGGGGTGCAGAGCCGCTTGACCGCTTCGTGGTCCTCCGGCGTGAACGCGGCATCCAGGAACGGATTATCCGCCGTCGCCCCCCCCCCGCAGAAATCATCGAGGTGCTTGTTGGAAAGCGCGTCCCACGAGCGTATCGCGGCAGCCCCCCCCTCGGAGAGCAACCCCTCCTTCGCCGCCTCTTTCAGCACGACAAACCCGATGCTCCCGAGGTACGCGCCGGAGATCATCTTCTCGAACGTGTAATAGCCGGGGTCCAGCGTCTGCGCATCCAACTGCTTGTCGAACGGCGTCTGCCCGATGCGCCGGAAGCCGCCCGACTCGACATTGATGACCATGGACTCGCCCGGGGTCAAGTCCGTGCGCTTCGTGATCCGCGCGTTCTGTTCGACGTATGCCGTGTTCGTGCCAGTGCCGAGGATGAAGCCGACATAGGCGGAATAATTTTTCGTCACGCCCGCGCTCTTGCCCGCCAGCAGCGTCGCGACCGTATCGTTCAGGATGACGATGCGCCGCCGGAGTCCGCGCCGTGCGAGACGTTCCTTCAGCCCCGTGCCGATCAGTTGCCCCTCGACCGACGGCACCTGAATCTGCTTGCTCCATTTGATGAGCCGCGCGTCGCAGTCCGGCAGGATCTCCGCCGCATACGAGAAGCAAAAACCGATGGTGTCCGCCGCCCCGACGACCGGCATCAGGAACTCCGCGAACGCCTCGAAGAACGCCTCCGCCGACAGCTCGCCCTGCGTCCCCGGCATCGGCTGTTTTGCGAACGCGCCGATGTTCGCCTTCCCGTCCGCGCCGATGGTCACGACCGCCGCGCGCAGGTTGGTCCCCCCCGCGTCCAGCACCACGACAGGCGTGCCAGTCCTGACCGGCCGATCAATCGAGATGAACGACGGGATCATCCGCAGGCTCGATTCGTGCCCTGCCAATCCCGCATCCATCTCCTCCGCAAAGACCGCCAGCAGTTTCTCGCGATCAATCGCGTCAACGTCCAAACCCTTCCGGTTCAGAAAATTCATTTCCCGTGTCATGTTTCCCTTCCTCCATTTGTGAGTAGATATGGTATAATCTTTAACGTTGGCTTTGCAATATCTTTCTAAAAATCTTTAAGTCCAATATTGACAGGAGTGGAGAGAATAGATATTGTTATCCCGTTTTTTTTTGGAGGCAATCCAGATTCATGGAGGTAACGTTATGGCATACAACCCGTTTGAAAACGCACAGGTGCAATTCGACAAAGTGGCAGACATGATCGGTCTTGAGCAGAGCGCGCGTGATCTGCTCCGTGAGCCGATGAAAGAATTTCATTTCTCAATCCCCGTCAAGATGGACGACGGTTCGACCAAGGTCTTCAAGGCGTACCGTATCAAGCACAACGACGCGCGGGGTCCGGCCAAGGGTGGTCTGCGCTTCCACCCGCATGAGACGGCCGACACCGTGCGCGCGCTCTCGATGTGGATGACGTGGAAGTGCGCCGTGGTGGACATCCCGCTCGGCGGCGGTAAGGGCGGCATCGTCTGCGACCCGCGCGTGATGTCCATGGGCGAGCAGGAACGGATGTGCCGCGGCTTCATCCGCCAGACGTTCTCGCAGCTGGGCCCGGTCATTGACGTGCCGGCACCGGACGTGATGTCGAACGGCCAGCACATGCTGTGGATGATGGACGAGTATGAGACGTTGGCGGGCGGTCGCTATCCTGGTGTCATCACGGGCAAGCCCGTCGGCACCGGCGGCTCGCTCGGTCGTACTGAGGCGACCGGCTTCGGCGTTGTCTACACCCTCAAGGAGCTGCTCGACGCGGAGCAGGTGGACATCGCGAAGACCGCCGCCAGCGTCCAGGGCTTCGGCAACGTGGCGGAGTACGCCGCGAAGCTCTACACGCAGCTCGGCGGCAAGGTCGTCTGCATCTCCTGTTGGGACAACTCAGACAAGACCGCCTACACCTTCCGCAAGAAATCCGGCTGCGACATTGACGAGCTCGTGGGCATCAAGGACGCCTTCGGCAGTATTGACAAGGCCAAGGCCAAGGCCCTCGGCTACGAGATGCTCCCCGGCGACGCGTGGCTCTCCGAGGACGTGGACATCCTCATCCCGGCGGCCCTCGAGAACCAGATCACACCCGAGGTGTTCCCGAACATCTCCAAGCGCGTCCGCTTCATCGCCGAGGGTGCCAACGGCCCGGTCACGCCGGACTGCGACCCGCTGATCCAGGCGCGCGGTATCCTGCTGATCCCTGACTTCCTGTGCAACGCGGGCGGCGTGACATGCAGTTACTTCGAGCAGGTCCAGTGCAACATGAATTACTTCTGGAGCCGCGAGGAGGTGCTGGAGAAGTTGAACCGCGTGATGGTGAGCGCCTTCCGCGCCGTCTATGACCTTGCCAAACAGCGCAACGTCTATCTGCGCGACGCGGCCTACATGATCGCCATCGAGCGGGTGAGCAAGGCCGTCAAACAACGCGGATGGATTTAGCCGCTGCACGATCCGGTGGTGTCGCGTGGAAAAGAGCCCCTTGCATTTGCGTTTCCGCGTTGATTCCCCTATCATCAATTCCTTCACAAAGGAGAAGGTATGGCGATTGTCAGCATGACAGGATTTGGGTGCGGCGAGGCGCAGGCGAACGGCATCAAGGCGATTGTCGAGCTCGGCACGGTGAACCGTAAGCAGTTTGACTGTAATGTCTCGATGCCCCGCGAGCTGGGGTGTCTCGAACCGAAGCTCCACGCGCTGATTCATTCGAGGATTGTGCGCGGATATGTCAAGGGGACGATTGCCCTCTCCGCCGCAACAGGCAGCGGGGGGAGCACGAACCTCTTTGATGTCGAGAAAGCGCGAGCGCAGGTTGCGGTGTTACGCAACGCCGCAACCGAGTTGGGGCTGAGCGACGACCTCCGTGCCAGCACGTTACTGCGCTTGCCGGAGATGATGCGCGGGTCGGTGCTGGGCGACGACCCCACCGTGTTGTGGCCGCTTATCGAGCAGGCCGTCCAGGCCGCGCTTGAGAAACTCGCCGAGATGCGCCAGCTTGAGGGTGCTGCCCTTGAAACCGATTTACGCCAACGCTTCGACGCGCTCCAGCATGTCAGCGAAAGGATTGCCCCCCTCGCGGCGGAAGTGCCGAAGGCTTATCAGGTGCTGCTGGAGAAGCGTCTCGCCGAGTTGCTGGGTTCCGGCAAAGAGGGTGTGGTTGACCCCGCGCTACTCGCCCGGGAGGTCGCCGTGTTCGCGGATCGCTGTGACGTAAGCGAGGAACTGACGCGCCTCGCGAGCCACTTCACGCAAGTCACCAAGACACTCGACGAGGGACACGCCTGCGGGCGTACGCTCGATTTCCTGTGCCAGGAGTTGTTCCGCGAGATCAACACCGTCGGCTCCAAGGCGAACGATGCGGAAATCACACGCCTGGTCATCGCATTCAAGGCCGGTCTTGAAGCCGCCCGCGAGCAAGTGCAAAATATAGAGTAGCGGCTACCGTTGACGGTAAAAGAGCACGAGGCCCACGGTCAGGAAGACGAGGTTGGGCAGGACTACCGCGACAGGGACAGGCAACCACATCCGTTTCGCCAGTGCCATGCACAGGATATCTGTCGCGTAAAAACCGAAGAACATGGCGACCGCCGCAATTACCCCCCAGAACACGCTTTGTCGCCCCGTGACAACCCCCGCCGGGATCGCGAAGAGCGTGATCACGAGACACGAGAGCGGCGCGAAGAGCCTTGCACCGATGTCGTAGCGCCGCGCGATGCGGTCGCTCCCGTCAACGCTGGGATGCGTCTGGAGGTAATGTACCATATCGCGCGTGGTGTAATATTGCCAATGCTTGTTCATCAGCAGGAAGTCGCGCGGCGTCTCGTCGAATTCCGGGAACGCGCGGATAGACAACGACGTCAGCGCGGGGTAAGGGTCTTCGATCGGCGAGTTCAGCTCGTCGAAATACCGATAATGCGGGTAGGACAGCCACCACACACCGTCCAGGTATTCGGCTGTGCGGCAGGTGATGTCGAGGTGGCGGCTCCCGTCCGGGCGGTCGAAGGAGAGGCGGACCCCCTCCAGCACGTTGGGGTTGTCGAGGTTCATGCGGGTTACGCGCCACTGCCGCCCGGCGGGCAGGTTGTAGTAGAGGACGTTCTCCTTCACAATCCCCGTCACGGGCTGGAAATGGGTCTCACGCAAGCCGAACGCCCATTCGGACGCATACGGCGCGTAAAACTCGTTCAGGAGCGCGACCGCGACCGTCGCCACTGCCGCGACCGACAGCAGCGGGCGGACAATCGCGATGAACCCGATGCCGCTCGCGCGCATCGCCGTGATCTCACTGTGGCGGCAGAAGTTCCACATGGTGTACAGTGCCGCCAGCATCAGCGCCGCAGGGAACAGCCGTTCGAAGTACGGTGAGATATACCCGAGGAAATACGCCACCACCATCAGGAACGGCGGCTTGGCCTCGATCAGGCGACTCACGGAGTTGAACAGCTCGAACAACACATAGATGCCCATGAATCCGAACAGGCAATACCCGAGCGGCACCAAAAACTCTCGCAAAACATATCGTGTCAGAATGCGCATAAAAAGAAGGGAGAGAGTATACGACAAACTATGCTTGCGCGACAACCCCGATTTTCAAAAAACCTACAATCGCGAAGTGCAAAATAGAACGACCTATTCTGGGAGGGGGGCTAAGAGGATCTCCACATCCGCCTTGCGCGCGGGGGGAGTGATATCCCACGTCACGATTTTACCGTCTTTGACTTGACCCGTGACGATCGTGCCTTTGGACAGGTGGAGTTTGAAGTCAACATCCCACTGCGCGGGCCATGCGGGGAAGAGGTAGATTTTGCCCGTGTGCGACTCTTGCGCCAGCATCCGCTGGAGCGCGATCGCCCCGGCCCCGAAATGGTCGAAGTCCGGGCAGGAGTCGGGGCCCTCCCTGCCAAACAACGGGAAACGGCAGATTGGCGTGGCGGTCCGGAAACGCTTGACCAGCCCCTCCGCACTCTCCTTCGCGTTCGCGCTCAACGCCCAGAAAATCTCGTTCTGCGCCCAGCAGTGCGACTGCATCGCGCCTTTGTTCGCAGGGTTCCGGATCGTCCAGTCCACAATGTCCTTTGACCCCTCCGCCAATCCGAACAGGCGGAACGGGAAGGCAGGGTACAGCTCGCCGATTTCACTGTTGTGGCACTTCTCCCACGTGTCGGCGGGGGCGATGGCGGTACGGCCCTCGATCTCGCGCAGGGGGACCCTCGGCAGGTCCACGTGGAGCCGCCGCCAGTGGGCCTGGTCGTCCGGTGTCCCGGCGTCCAGCGCCAGCAGCCCCTCGATGCAGTAGCGCAGGCCGGCGATGTCGGGGGCGGGGTTCACGGCGACCCAGTAGGTCTCCAGGACCTGGGCGGGTTCAAGGCGGATCTTCCCGTTGGCGTCCCGGGGGTAGTGCTGGTCGAAAAACGTGAGGATTTCGCGTGCGAAGGGGACCAGGGCCTCTTCGCAAAAGGCGGCGCCGTCGGGCGCGTAACGCACGTAATCGAGCATCATGGTGACGGTCTCGAGCCCAGCGGTAAAATAATAGTCATGGTACCAGCCCCCGTAGGTTTCGCCCGGCTGGGTCTTGGGGGGGAGGATGCCTTTATCGCAATCGCGCTCGGCACCGTCGAGCTCGATGTTCTCGCGGTAGTAGGCACCGTCATGCCCGAAGTGCGCCTTGGTGATCGCCTTGCGCATGGGGAGCAAGCGCAGGTACTGGTCAAAGAACGGTTTCATCAGGTCGAAGTCGCCGCTCATCAGCAACGGCCAGTAGAGGAGCCGCTGGTTCTGGAACGTGAAACGCCGCCCCCACATCCGGTCATCCTCATGCGTCAGCCAGTTTCCGTCCGCCTGCCTCACGGCAAAGGGGCGCTCCTTGTCCACGCGCAGCTGTTGCGTGAAGAGGCCGCCGTTGAACTTCGCCTGATACGGCCCGCGGCTTTGGGCGGCCATGAAGAAGCGGTTGACCATGTATGCCCGCGAAACCAGCGCCGCACCGTCGGCGTCATCCGCGCGCCCTCCGGCGTATTCGCCTTTGAGCGCGTTGCGGGCCGACGTGTCAACGCGCGTGTCCGAAGCGCAGATCCATCCACGCGCCCAGAAGTCGCGCCACCACGCGCAATGCGCCTCCCAGTCCGCCGCGACCTCCACCGGGCGCTCCGCCATCTTCCGGATGGCATCGCCCCATTCCCTCGCCGGTTCCGGTGTCTGCATCCGCAGGGCATAGACGCGGACATCCACGGATGTCCCGCTTGCGACCCGGCGCGGCGCACGCTTCCCGTCAACCGTCATGTCCAGCAGGTTGCCGAACGTGCCGAAGCGGAACGGGTCCGGGAACGACCGCGCCATCTCCTCCACGCGGTAATCCCGCAAGTCCAGCGGATAGACGCTCGCGTCGCCAACCCAGAAATACCAGATCGCGGGATTCTGCAACGCCTCGTCCGCACCGTCCGCGCTCGCCAGAAAGGTGTCCTGGGGGGGGACTGCAGGGAACGACTCACGGGCAATCTTGTTTGCAGGGCAGGCCAGCAGACTGCGCTCCCACACGTCTGGGTCCGCGCGCACCTGCACAGGTTCGGGCGACATCACCTGAACATGCAGGACGTTGCGGTGCGCATCCGCCCACACCCGAACCTGAACCCCGCCAGCCTCGATCAGGATCGAGCCTGTGAGCAAGTCCAGTGTCTGCCGGAACGGCTTGCCCTTTTCAAACGGGTTGGGCGAGAGCGAGACCTTGACCCGCCCCGTCTTGAAGATGTCCCCGCAGAACGTCAGCGCGTCGCTCTTCGCCAGCAACAGGTAGAGGTCACCGTCCTCAAGGGCATAGACGCTTGCCGCGAGGTCGCCATTCCCCAGCGGCATGGCACCGCTCGCATCACGGCTCGGCGTGTCCCAGACCACATTGTACGTTTCGAGGCCCGGCATCCCGACAGTATCTGCCATACTCAGACCGGCAGTCAGAAGCAGAACAACCCATAACGTCTTTTTCATAATCCTTGTTCCTTTGCGTCATTTGCGTGCTTCTCCTCTCTACTGTTCAAAATACGTGTACCCCCGCAGGCCGTTCTCGTATGCGGCGACGATGCCGCGGCGTTCGGCAGGGGTGATGCGCTTCGCCTTGACCGCCTCCTCGGCCACTGCGCGGAACTGCTCCATCAACCGCTCAGGACGGTACTCCACATAGCTCAGCACGTCGCCGACCGAGTCGCCACTCAATTCCTGGACATACTCCACATCGCCGTCCTCATCCACACGCACACTCACCACGTTGGTGTCACCGAAGAGGTTGTGCAGGTCACCCAGCGTCTCCTGGTACGCGCCGACAAGGAACACCGCCAACACATACGGCTGCGCCTTATTGAATGTGTGCACCGGCAGCACAGGGTTCACGCCGTGCGGGTCAATGAACGTGTCAATACGGCCGTCGCAATCGCAGGTGATGTCCGAGAGACATGCGTTACGCACTGGTTTCTCGCACAGGCGGTGGATCGGCATGATCGGGAACAGCTGCTCGATCGCCCATGCGTCCGGCAGCGACTGGAACACGCTGAAATTACAATAGTAGACATCCGCCAGCAACGTGTCCAGCCCCATCAGTCCTTTCGGCACAATCTTGAGCGTCGCGGTCAACTCGCGGATGCGCGTGAGGATATGCCAGAACAGGCAGTCCGCCACGGCGTGCTGGCGCAACGTGATCTCGCCCTGCTTAAACGCCTTCTGGATTTCCTCACGGTAGTAGAGCGCGTCGTTGAACGATTCCTGGATGTTCTTCTGGCTTAACGTGCGCGAGACGTACAGCATATTCTCGATGGACTCCGGGCGCGGCTCCGGGATATTCTCCGGCGGCTCCTTCTCCTCATAGACCGCGCGGTCCAGCACGTTGATGAGCAAGACCGAATAATAACCGATGAGCGCACGGCCCGATTCACTGATGACCAACGGGTGCGGGATGTTGTCCTCGTTGCACGCGGTCATGATGCCCTCAATCACGTCCGCGCAATACTCCGAAACCACATAGTTGGCGCTGCTCGCGAAACTCGTGTGCGAGCCGTCATAGTCAATCGCCAGCCCCCCCCCGATGTCGAAGATGCCCATGCGGGCCCCCTCCTTCACCAGCCCCACATAGAAGCGCGACGCCTCCTTGACACTGTCGCGAATCTCGCGGATGTTCGGCACCTGCGACCCCAAGTGATAATGCAGCAACTCCAGGCAATCCAGCATATTCAACTCACGCAAGTGGTCAACGATATCAATCACCTGCGCGGGTGTCAGCCCGAACACGCTCCGGTCTCCGCCCGACTCCGCCCACTTGCCCCCCACGCGGCTCGACAGCTTCACGCGGATGCCCAGGCGCGGGCGGATGTTCAGCCGCGCCGCCACCTCCAGCGTCAAGTCCAGCTCATCAATCGTTTCCAGCACGAGGATGGTCTGTAACCCCATCTTGTTCGACGACAGCGCCAGCTCGATGAACTCCGCGTCCTTATAGCCGTTGCAAATCAAGAACGCCTTCGGGTCGCGCATATACGCAAGCGCGGCGATGAGCTCCGCTTTCGAGCCCGCCTCGAGCCCGTGATGGTACGGCGCACCGAACGTCACCACATCATGCACCGCCTGCTGCTGCTGATTCACCTTGATGGGGAACACGCCGCGATAGACATTCTGATAATTGTACTCCGCGATTGCCTTCCCGAACGCCTCGTTGATCCGCCGGATGCGGTCGCCCAGCAAATCGCTGAACCGCAGCAAGAGCGGCAGGCCAATCCCCCGGTCCTCCAACCCATCCGCGATGTCCGACAACTTCACGCTGACCGTGCCCCGACCGTTCTTCAAGTTCACCGCGACGTATCCGTCCTCGGTCACTTTGAAATAGCCCTGGCTCCACGAATCCACGCCATACAGTTCCGCGCTTTTGACACTGCTCCATCCGTCTAACGCCTCTAACAACGCATGTGCCATTTGACCTGTTACACCCCATACTTTCTTCGTGTTTTCCATCGCGCGCCCGGCGTGCTTCCGTATTCATGCCTAGTCCGCGAAAAGACCACACCGCAATATGCCAAACCCATGCGGAAAGTGCAACAGAAAATTTCCCTCATGCCCATGGAATCAATGGACGCAATTATGGAAAGGCTGTATTTCTAAAGCGCGAGTATAGATTAAGGGACTTAGGAGACCTAGGGGACGCAGGAGGGGGCATGTTCTTTCGTCCCCTTCGTCTCCGAGGTCTCCACCCGGGGGTTCCCCCTCGCCCCTATTTACGGAACACTTCGCGTTTGAGTATCTTCCACGGCAGGCCGTAGTGGTTGAGGTCATCCATGAAAGGATCGGGGTCGAACTGTTCCATGTTGAACACGCCGGCACCGGACCACTTGCCGGTGAGCATTAACTTCGCGCCAATCATCGCCGGGACACCTGTCGTGTAGGAAATCGCTTGGGATTTGACTTCGCGGTAACAATCCTCGTGATCGCAGACGTTGTAAATGAAGGCGACGGTGTCGTTGCCATTGGTATCCTTGCCGCGCACCTGACACCCGATACAGGTCTTGCCTGTTGTCAATGGCCCCAGCGAGGCGGGGTCGGGCAGCAACGCTTTCAAAAATTGGAGCGGGATAATCTCGACACCGTTGAAGTTCACAGGGTCAATGCGCGTCATGCCGACGTTGCCGAGCACTTCAAGGTGTTTGAGGTAGTTGTCTGAGAAGCTCATCCAGAAACGCGCTTGCTGAAGTCCCTTGATGTGTGTGGCGAGCGATTCGAGTTCCTCGTGGTACATGAGGTAGATGTTCAGCGAACCGAGCTTGTCGGGCATCTTGAAGGGTGTTTTCACGGACAACGGGGCGGTCTCGACCCAGGTGCCGCGTTTCCAGTAACGCCCTTTCGCAGTGACCTCGCGGATGTTGATTTCAGGGTTGAAGTTCGTGGCGAAGGGTTGTCCGTGATTCCCGGCGTTGCAGTCAATGATGTCAATTCTCTTAATCGAGGGGATCAGGTGTTTTTGCAGGTAGGTGCAGAACACGCTGGTGACGCCCGGGTCGAATCCGGAGCCGAGCAACGCCATGAGCCCCGCCTGCTTGAACCTGTCATGATACGCCCACTGCCATTTGTACTCGAACCTGGCGGTGTCTGGCGGCTCATAGTTGGCGGTGTCGAGATAGTTCACGCCCGCCGCGAGACAGGCATCCATGATGTGCAAGTCCTGATACGGTAACGCAACATTGATGACAAGCTGGGGCTTGTGCGTTTTGAGCAACTTCGTCAGTTGCGGCACGTTATCCGCATCCACCTGCGCGGTGGTCACCTTGCGGCCAAGCTGCTTTGCGAGCGTGTCGCATTTCGACTTCGTACGCGAAGCCAAGATAATCTCCGTAAACACCTTGGGCAAGCGCACGCACTTGTGCGCCACAACCGACCCCACCCCACCAACACCGATAATCATTACTTTTGCCATACCCGAACTCCTTCTACAGAATGTAAAAGTATGGCGGAACTCGGGCGGAAAGTCAATAGGCTTCTTTCCCAACCTCAAAGGTGAAACCTTGACCTCGTGTTTCAACCCCGTTAACTCTGACCTTGCCAAACCGGCACCAAAGCCGATACTATACATCTTTCACTTCGGAGGAAAGACATGAATGTAACGACGCAGCACGTGACGCGGTTTTTGGATTCAACGCTGAAGACGGACGTCTTCCGCGACACCTCGAACAACGGTTTACAGATCGCGAACGACGGCACGGTCTCGCACGTTGCGGTCGGCGTGGACGCGAGCCTCCGTTTCCTGAAAGAGGCCGCCAAGCAAGGCGCCGATTTCGTGATCTGCCATCACGGGATAAGTTGGTGCGACTCGCTCAAGCGTATCGCGGGGCTCAACTACGAACTTGTTTCGCTCGCCATCCGCCGCAACATCGCGCTCTACGCCTCGCATCTGCCGCTGGACGCGCACCCGCAGTATGGCAACAACGCCCAGCTCTGCCATGCGCTCGGCATCACGCGCCTCAAACCCGCGTTCGGCTATCACGGCGAAACCATCGGCTTCATGGGGGCGCTACCCCAAGCGATTCCCTTCCGTGCGTTTTGCGCGCGTGTGGCGGAGAAGGTGAACAAAGCGTTCAGTTCCGTCGCGTTCGGGCCAGAGAAGGTGAGGACGGTCGGGGTCGTCTCCGGGGGGGCATCCGACATGGTGACCCAAGCGGCGGAACTGGGGGCCGATGTGTTCCTGACGGGGGAGCCGAGTTTGCAAGGCTATAACCAGGCGGAGAACGCGGGCATGAACGTCGTGTTCGCGGGGCATTACGCGACAGAGGTTTTCGGTATCCGTGCCCTCGCGAAACGGATTGCCGAGAAATTCCGCATCCCGGTCACGCTGATTGATTTCGCAGTCCCATATTGATTCCCAAGGACAACATGAGCGCACGCCGTTTGTTCCGGAAAAATCGCGATTGCCTTACGGATAGGCGGTTCGGCGAGAATGCCGTCGCCTTACCTTTATTTACGGGAGCGTGGCCCGTGAGAACCTCTGTTGTGACGACCCTACTCCCCGCGCGATACGTTTCCGTTCGCGTTCAAGGGGGGGGGGCGGATTTCATCTGCGTGGGGATGTACGATTTTCAACTCGTCGAGGATGTCAATGGCTTCAACGATTTTTCCCGACGGTCTTTCCGGTCTGCGAGGGGCGTAAACGCCCGTGGCGGGCATGAGGGCACTTCGCGTCCATTTATTCCATGTTCACCTGCGCTTGACGGGGGGTGGGGTTTTCTGTATATTGTTATGCCTACTGCGGATAGAGTGTGTTATGGAGACATGATATGGTGAAGCGTTTGAACCCGTTGGCGGAAACGTTGAATAATGTGTTGGGTGATGTGGTGCTGGCGATGTTGTCAGTGCGCGGAAAGCGCACGTATTTCCCTTCGACGGGGATCCTCGGGCAGAGCGCGGAGGCGAAGGGCAGCGCCATCAATGCGACCATCGGGACGGCGTTCGAGGAGGATGGTTCGCCGCTGTGCCTGGAGTGCGTAGAGGAGATGGTCAACCTGCCCTCCACCGCGTTCCTGTACGCGCCAAGTTTCGGGTTGCCGGAGTTGCGCAAGGCGTGGGCGGATCTGCTGGTGACGAAAAACCCTTCGCTCGCGGGGAAATCCTTCAGTCTCCCGGTCGCAACGAGTGCGCTGACCCATGGCCTGTCTGTCGTCGGGCATCTGTTTCTGGATGCGGACGATGACGTCATCCTGCCGGATTACTATTGGGACAACTACGAGTTGATTTTCGAGGGTTCCTACGGTGCGGCGCTGACGACGTTCCCCATGTTCACGGAAACCGGGGCGTTCAACGCCGAGGGGATGGAACGTCTGCTGGAGGGGAGGGGCGAAAAGAAGGTTGTGCTCCTGAATTTCCCGAATAACCCGACGGGCTACACCGCGACGATCGAGGATACGCAGGCGATCGGCGCCGCGCTGTTGCGGGCGGCGGAGGCGGGCAAGCGCATCGTCGTGGTGCTGGATGACGCGTATTTCGGCCTGGTCTATGAGCCGGGGGTCAGTACGGAATCGCTGTTCGGTAAACTCATGGACTTGCACCCGAACATCCTGGCCGTCAAACTCGACGGGCCGACGAAGGAGGATTACGTTTGGGGCGCACGTGTGGGGTTCATCACGTTCGGCGCGCAAGGGGCGACGGCGGAGCAGTACAAGGCACTGGAGGCGAAAGCCGCAGGCGTGGTGCGCGGCACAATCTCCAACGTCTCCAGCCTCGGGCAGGGCATCCTGCTCAAGGCGTACCAGTCGGAGGCCTACGCCGCGCAGAAGCAGGAGAAGTATGACATCCTGAAGCGGCGGTACGACCGCATCAAGGCGATTTTCCGCGACCACCCCGAGTATGAGCGGTCATTCGTTGCCCTGCCCTTCAACTCTGGCTATTTCATGTGCGTGAAACCGTGCGGCGTTGACCCGGAGGTGCTACGGCGGCGGTTGCTCGAAAAAGGCGTGGGTGTCATCGTGCTGTCCGGACTGGTCCGTATCGCGTTCTCGACGGTCGCGCTCGACAAGCTCGACGCGCTCTTCGCGGCGATTCATGCCGTTGTACAGGAGAAAAAACCCAAATTATAAGGGGGCAAGGCGATGAGGACGAACGGACAAAAGGGACCAGTCAATCTAGGACTCGAAACCGCGCGGCTGACGTTCCGCGGGCAGTCCGTCGATCTGCCGGTGACGGTCGGCTCGGAGAACGAGGCCGCGATTGATATCTCCAAACTCCGCAAGGCGACGGGCGCGATCACGCTGGACTACGGTTATCTGAACACGGGGTCGTGCGAGAGCGCGGTCACTTACCTTGACGGCGAGAACGGCATCCTACGTTACCGCGGGTACCCGGTCGAGGAGCTGGCGGCCAAGTCGCGCTTCGTGGAGGTGGCGTACCTGCTCATCAACGGGCACATGCCGAACGCCAAGGAGCGCGGGGAGTGGTCGGCGCTGCTGAACCAGCACTCGATGATCCATGAGGACATGCGGCGCTTCTTCTACCAGTACCCGGAACATGCCCACCCGATGGCGATTTTGTCGGCAATGGTCGTCTCGCTCTCGACGTTCTACCCGGAGCTCTCGCAACACCGCCCGAACGAGCCGGAGGAGGCGATAACCATCGCGGCGAAGCGCCTGATGAGCAAGCTGCGCACCATCGCGGCGTTCTCCTACAAGAAGTCCATCGGCGAGCCGTTCGTCTATCCGCGCAGCGACCTGAAGTATTGCGCGAACTTCCTGAACATGATGTTCAGCTCGCCCGTGTGCCCGTATGAAATCAAGCCGGAGGTGGTCAGCGCATTGAACGTCCTGCTCATCCTCCATGCGGATCACGAGCAGAACTGCTCGACCTCGGCGGTACGCCTGGTGGGCAGCGCGCGCGTCAACCTCTACGCGTCCGTCTCGGCCGGCATCTGCGCGTTGTGGGGCCCCCTCCACGGCGGCGCGAACCAGATGGTCATCGAGATGCTGGAGGACATCATCGCGAGCGGCCAGTCCGTCAAGGCGTACGTCGATCGGATCAAGACGACCAAGGAATTGCTCTACGGGTTCGGCCACCGCGTCTATAAGACCTACGACCCGCGCGCGAAGATCATCAAGGCGGCGTGTCACCGCGTGCTGAAGGTGCTCGGCGTGAATGACCGGATGTTGGACATCGCGCTGGAGCTCGAGGACATCGGGATGAAGGACGAGTATTTCCTGTCGCGCAACCTCTACCCGAACGTGGACTTCTACAGCGGGCTGATCTACCGCGCCATCGGCATCCCGAAAGAGATGTTCACGGTGATGTTCGCGCTGGGGCGCCTCCCCGGGTGGATCGCCCAGTGGAAGGAAGCGCGCGAGGACACGCGCTTCAAGCTTCAGCGTCCGCGCCAGATTTATGTCGGTCCGCACAAACGCCGCCTCCTGCCCGGGCAGGTCGCGTCCGAAACCAGCAAAACGTCGCGTACGAAAAAGTAACGCAGGAAAAGCGTATGTTTATTCGTTCACCACAAAGGACACAAAGGGTTTCACAAAGGACACGAAGAGTTGCCGTTGTGCCCTTTGTGGTGAGAAAAAAACGGAGTCTATCATTACTCCTGTTCGTTGGCATGGCTACGACAAGCCTCGCCACAACAATCGTCCCGGACGAGATCAACAAGCCACGCAACGGTAGTGGGAACTGTCCATCGCTTCGGTCATTTCAAAATTACTGTTCCGGGTTCAATGACGATGTACTGACGCTCCAGATTCTCCTCGACCGGCAGGGCTTCTCCTGCAACTGCGTTGACGGGGTGTGGGGCGCACGCACGGAAATCGCGCTCCTCACCTGGCAGATGGTGAACGGGCAAGAGACCACCGGCATCCCGACCGCCGAGATCCTTGACACCTTGCGCGCAGGGGCCCCTGACGTGCTGACCCGTTACACGGTCACCGATAAGGATCACGCAGAGCTTGGTTTTGCTCCCGAGGGGTCTACCCAGGAGGTTTGGGAAAAACGCGCGCGCCTCTCGTCACTCAGCTACACGACCATCCTAGAGATGATCGCCGAGCGCGGTCATGCGACGGAACGCCTCATCCAGCGCCTCAACCCCCATGCCGCGTGGCCGAACCCGTGCACCGGGACGGAGCTGACCCTCCCGTACTTCCCACCGCCGCCGAAGGAGAAGGCCGCGTCCATCCGCATCTCGCTCGCGCGGACGGAAGTGACGGTGTTCAATGCGGAGGGGCGGCTCATCGCCCTCTTCCCGTGCTCCATCGCTCGCGACACCGCCAAACGGCCCGTCGGCGACCTCACGGTCGCGAAAATCGCCCTGAACCCGACCTACACCTACGACCCACAGTTGTTTTTCCCGGGCGGTGCGAACACCTCCAAGCTGATCATCCCGCCAGGGCCCAACAACCCTGTCGGCACCGCATGGGTCAGCCTCTGCCGGCAAGGCTACGGCATCCACGGTACCCCCTTTCCCGAAAACATCGGGAGAGCCGAGTCGAAGGGCTGCTTCCGGCTCGCGAACTGGAATGCCGAGAAACTGACCCGCATGGTCAGCATCGGCATACCCATCGAGATTGAGGAATGAAAAAGGAGAAACGGATAATGAAAAAGTACATCACAGTGGTAGTTGCCATCCTTGCGATGGTCAATCAAGTGTTCGCGCAGCAGCGGATTGAAGTGTCGCTGACGCTGGCCTACAATATGTTTATTATAGGGGAGCCGGTCTTGGTGCAAGCCAGGGTGACGAATCTGATGCGCGACCCGCTCGAACTCGGCGATGACGCGAGCGAAACGTTCCTCATCGAGGTCTGCAAGGACAACCGTTACAGCGAGATTGCGCCCGCAACCGACAAGCCGTTCCTCCCGCGCCGCCTCCTGGCGTCCGGGGGAACGTTCGAGCACCGGCTGGAGGTGGACAAGTGGTTCCCGCTCTACGACAGCGGCAGGTACCTGATTCGCGCGGTGATCGTCCACAACAATGTGCGCTACGAATCGGCACTGAAAAGTTTCGACATCGTCCCCGGCATCGTGCTGAAGGAGGGTCTCCAGATGTTCGCTTTCCGGAAGCATCTGCAGCGCAACTTCAAGCTCGTCCACTGGACGCGCGGCCAATCCAAGCACCTCTTCCTGCGGGTGGAAGACGAGCCGGACGGGCTGGTCTGGGACACGATTGACCTCGGCGAACTCTATCAGGACGAGGAGCCCAAGCTGGACATCGCCCCGAACGGCGAGGTGTCCGTCTTTCACCGCGCAAACGCCAGCCATTTCCTGCGAACCGTCATCTGGTCGCTGCAGGACAGTGTCGAGATTGCCGAGCGCAACATCCTGATGAACCCAGGCGTGGCCGCCTCACAGCGCATACGCGCCCACTACAGCGACACACAGAAAACGGCAGAGAAAGAAAAATCGTCCTGGTGGAAATTCTGGAAATGACACGAGAGAAGTTTTTAGTTTTCAGTTTTCAGTTTTTAGTTTTTTTTATG
>Ga0099364_10005681_pt1 | contig 18451 bp, 15 predicted proteins | sample TergutTh196P3_FD_73070 | JGI IMG/M metagenome (GOLD analysis project Ga0099364, IMG submission 73070) | Microcerotermes parvus P3 segment gut microbial communities from Pointe-Noire, Republic of the Congo - Th196 P3 | ecosystem: Host-associated > Arthropoda: Insects > Digestive system > Gut ...
TACGATGTCGAGTTTTAGTTTGATTATGTTGGGCATGGGTTTATCCTCCTTATGTATTGTGTGTTTTTATTAATTATATCATATTTTAAAACAAACTTCAATATTTTTTTAAAAAAAACAGGCGAACACTTGAAAAGTGTTCGCCTTTATAACTATCAACTCTCAACTGTCAATTGTCAACTATCAGCTTACCCTAACATTAACCCTACGTTCCGGCGCGCCTTTGTTTGATGTGATTGTTATTACAGCGGTTCCTCTTGAGACTGCTGTGACAACGCCGCTGTTGTTTACACGCGCTACAGAGCTGTTTGAGCTTCTGAATGACAATATGCTTGACGATGGGCCGACTCTGGTGTTTATTGTTATGGTTCTTCCGACACTAACGCTTCTTGAAGTCCCGTTTGTGATTGAAATAACGGGGTTTCTTGCTGTCAATCTTGATGTTGAGGATATGCCGCCCGATGTGAGCGCGGTGATTTCGACTGTTCCCGTTCCAAGAACTCTTACCGCGCCGGTTCTGCTTACGGTTGCTATTTTCGGGTCGCTTGAAGACCAGTTGATTGTGTCTGTGGAGTTAGCCGGCGTTCTTGTGAAACGCGCTAATGTATACGAGTGGTCTTTAAAAACAGTGCCGCCTGTAGAATTAAGCCTGAAACTTGTGTGGGGAATGGCTGAGGTTCTGACTGTGACAACACAGGTTACTCTTTCGCCTTTTGTGTTGGTAATGGCAATAGTTGCTGTTCCAGGGGCGACTGCTTCTATACGCCCGCTGGTGAACACACGGCAAACAGCAGGGTTGGTGGTGGTTCTTCTTATTCCCGCAGGGTCGATGTCGGTTCTTAAAGTCGCGCTTGCTCCCGGATTTAATGTGATTGTCGGGAAATTTATATACGCCGCAGTTGAAGGGATGCCCGGGTCAGGCTCTTCGGGGAATGTCGCCGTTGACGGCGTAGTAGTCATTGGGGGCGTAGTCGTGGTAGTAACCGCCCCACCATCGCTAAAGGACAGTTGGACATTCCTATAATGAATGCCGCCACTCACTATCATATTCTCAAAGAATATATCCGAGCCGAAACGCGACGAATTAACCTCATCATAAAAATAACTTATTGGAATGACGGGGAACGACACCCGCGTGTCCCCTCTATTTCCGATAGCTTGAATGCTTGTTTGGTTTAAATCGGTTCTCATGTTGAAGATAGTGGAGCCGGTGAGCGGCTCGTTTAAATTGACCATAAGTCTAAAGTCTCTGCCGTTTTTCATTCTTGTTCTTTGGACGGTGGTTAAGCCGAAACCGCCGTTTAAATCTCTGACTCTTAAACTTGAACCCGCATTAATCACCGCATCGTTGTCAATCTGAATAACTCTGGCATTGGTTATAAGCAACGGAACAGTGAACGAGTTCGCCAACGATTGAGCTGAAATATTCATGGTGATGTTAAGGGTGTTAACAATGTTGTTCATGTTGATTCCCAATTCGGTTTCGGGGTGGGCTGATGTGTTTTCGTTAAGCACAATTCTGCCCGTCCAGTGGAATCTGTTATACATTCCCGGGACAAAGCTGTTCTCGCCGCCGAAAATTCGGCAGTTTTGAATTGATGCGGTTACTTCGTTGTTTAAAAAGCTTGCTTCTGAAATTCTTGCAAAGTGGGTTCTTGAGTTACCGTTGAGCGAAAGTGTTGAACCCTTGAAGTGCGAAAGGATAATGCTGTCATTAATCGCAAAATTAATCATTGCGATATTGTTTTGCTCGGCAGTCACCTCTATGGCGTATATTCTCGCCTCGCCATTAGAAAATATGATTGTCTCTGTTGTTGAGGAAGAAGTTGCTGACGGCATGATTACAACAGTTAAAATCAAGGCCACTGTAAGTATTAAGCATAAAATCTTTTTCATTATGAAAACCTCCTAAAATTTTTAAATTTTTAATTTATTTTTTATCTGTCTTTCAATTATACATCTTTTTGAAGCAAATTGCAATAGTAAATGTATACATATTTTTTTCGTTATTTTCTACAAAAATATGCGCAACTTTTCAGTGCTTTACACATAACAAGGCTTTTTCGCCTATATCTTTCCTGTAATGTGAATTCTTGAATGATATTTTGCCAACCGCTTGGTAAGCCGCTTTAATGGCACAAGGCAAAGAATCCCCAATGGCAGTAATTCCCAAAACCCTGCCCCCACCGGTGACAGCCGGCGAGCCGCCGGTGGCAGACTGTGTAGCATTTTCTAACTTTGTTCCTGCATGATAGACTGTAGTCGACACACCAAAATCCTCATCAAGCCCACTTATCGGAAAGCCAACCTCATAAGCTCCGGGATAGCCGCCACTCGCCATGACAACACAAGCGGCACAACTGTCTTTAAAGACAATGTCAAGTTCGTGTAGTCTTTCTTCATGCACGGCTTCCATAATATCAAGCAAATCTGTCTCTAACAGCGGTAAAACCGTCTGTGTTTCGGGGTCGCCGAACCGACAGTTATATTCAATCACCTTAGGCCCCTCGTCTGTCAGCATTAAACCGAAATAAAGACAGCCCTTAAATTTCCTGCCCACAGCGCGAAGCCCTTCAATAGTCGGTTTAATAATATCCCTCATAACGCAATCAGCCATTTCAGGAGTATAAAACGGGCTTGGTGAAATTACCCCCATGCCCCCGGTGTTGGGGCCTTCATCGTGGTCAAAGGCGCGCTTATGGTCTGTGCTTGAGGGCATTGGTTTCACCGTTTTTCCGTCGGTAAACGCAAGAACTGTTACCTCAGGGCCGCTTAGACATTCCTCAACAACAATTATCGAATCCCCGAACTTTTTATCAACCAACATAGAGTTCACGGCGGCTTTCGCTTGCGCTAAATCTGCGGCGACAACTACCCCTTTGCCCAAAGCGGGCCCGTCATATTTAATCACAACGGGGAAAACATTTTCACTTTCTATGTAATTGAGCGCATCGTCAGCACAGCTGAACGTCTTATGGCGCGCTGTGGGAATATTGTGCTGTTCCATAAAAGCTTTTGCGAAAGCCTTGCTCCCTTCAATGAGCGCGGCGTTTTTTGAGGGCCCGAAAGTTTTGAACCCCTTAGCTTCAAGGGCATCAACCATGCCCATAATCAACGGGTCATCAGGCGTGACAAAAACATAATCTGCCTTTATTTGTTCTGCTAACTTAACCATGCCGCAAATGTCAGTTGCGCTAACGTCATGAATCTGTGCAATGCTTGAAATACCGCCGTTTCCGGGTGCCGCATGAAGTTCGCTAACCCGCGGCGATTTACAAAGGGCGGCGCAAACCGCATGTTCACGCCCACCACCACCCACTACTAATACCTTCATATTTTTTTAAATCTATCCTTCCCGTCGCCGTAAGGCGACTCCACAACTGTCCACTGTCAATTGTCAACTGTCCAGTGCCGTCAATGATGAAACAATCTAAGCCCCGTAAATGCCATTACCATATCATATTGATTGCAGGTTTTGATTACGTGGTCGTCTCTGACAGAGCCGCCCGGTTGTGCTATGTATTTTACGCCGCTTTTTGCCGCTCTGTCGATGTTGTCGCCAAACGGGAAAAACGCATCAGAACCTAACGAAACGCCGCTTAAAGTATCAAGCCAACTGCGCCTTTCGCTTGAAGTGAACTCCTCGGGCTTTTGAGAAAATATATTTTGCCACTGCCCGTCCGCTAAGACGTTTATGCAATCATCGCTTGTGTAAAGGTCTATGGCATTGTCTTTTTCGGGCGGCTTTAAACTGTCAAGAAATTTAAGCCCCATGACTTTTGGGTTTTGCCTTAAATACCAATTGTCTGCCTTGTCGCCCGCAAGCCGCGTGCAATGAATTCGTGATTGCTGCCCCGCGCCGATTCCGATTGCTTGTCCCCCATATGCGTAGCACACGGAATTTGACTGGGTATACTTAAGGGTAATCAGCGAAATGATTAAATCGGTTTTCGCCTCGTCCGGAAGGTTTTTCAAGCGTGTCGGAATATTCTCTAAAAGGGAAGGCGTTATAATCGTGTCGTTTCTGTTTTGCTCAAAGGTTATTCCGAAAATCTGTTTTGTTTCGGGCGATTTCATTTCAGGCTCATAACGCGGCTCTATTTTTATAATATTATAACCGCCTTTTCGCTTGGCTTTCAGAATTTCGAGTGCCGCCGGCTCATAGTCGGGCGCAATCACGCCGTCGCTCACTAAAGTTGACAGAAATTTGGCTGTCGTGACATCGCAGGTGTCTGACAATGCGGCAAAATCGCCGAAGCTTGACATTCTGTCCGCCCCTCGCGCCCTTGCATAGGCGCAAGCAAGCAGGCTGTCGTCAATCCCCTCTAAGTCGTCAACCCAATAAATTTTTTTGAGAATGTCTGTGAGCGCGACTCCCACAGCTGCCCCGGCAGGTGAAACGTGCTTAAATGATGCCGCCGCAGGAAGCCCGGTTGCCGCTTTAAGCTCTCTCACAAGCTGCCAGCCATTGAGGGCATCCATAAAGTTTATGTAGCCGGGTTTGCCGTTAAGCACTTCAAACGGCAGTTCCCCCTGAGAGTATATTCGCGCCGGCTTTTGGTTTGGATTGCAACCATATTTTAATTCTAACTCTTTCAAACTAATCCCCCCTTAATTTATTAACAAACTTCTCCTCATACGTATTGCTTTTAATATCAATAAATCTCACATAAAGAGAAACTTTATTTTCCTCGTTCAAGCTGTTCCACACATCATTGGAAAACTCATCTATATCACCGCAAATGTTGATGAAATGCGGCTCACCCTGAAAGCTCGGCAACGGTTCTCCATCGTGTTTATAGGTGTGAATAAAATGCCCTGTGCCTTTGCAGGGGTTATTATAAGCGAAATTAAACCTGTTTGTCGAGTCGGGGCAACCCCCATCGGTTTTTATAATCGACAAGGCATAATTGAAGTTTAGCTCGCTGTCACATAAATGGACTATTCCCGAAATGCGGGGGGTATAGTTGGGGGCATCGGGTTCAAAGTCACGTATTCTGAGTGCTTGTTCAAAGGTTAACTGTCTGTCCATTCCTTCATATATAGTGTCGGTATGGTCGCCGTTGGTGACGATTGTCTTGTTTCCCAAAACCCTCATGGCGCGATAAATCACCAATGTCGGGTCAGACAATTTTGACGGCTCAAACGCGCTTGTGCGAATCCCGTCACCGTCTTTAACAAAGATTCGGTTTCTTGAGTTTTCGCTTCTGCCCATGATAAAATAGGCGACAACGGCGTGCGTGCCGCTTTGACTCGCACCGATAATAATCCCTCTGCCGGGATAGCTGTTTGTTTTTAAAATGTCGCCTAAAGAGCCGATTGAGTTAATCTCTTCCATCGTCGTTACCCTCTTTCGATATTTATTTTCCGATATTTATTTTATATTTATTTTATCGTTACAAAACAATTCCACTGCCAATGGCAAAATTACCTGCTCGGCTTGTTCCATGACTCTTTTTTGAAGGCTTTCGGGGGTGTCGCTTTCATGCACTTCTACAGTTTTTTGCAAAATCACCGGACCGCCGTCACAAACCTCTGTCACCAAATGAACTGTTGCCCCTGTTTGCCGCTCACCACTTTTCAACACCGCTTCATGGACTTTAAGCCCGTACATTCCCTCACCGCAGAATTTCGGAATAAGCGATGGGTGAACATTGAGCATACGGTTTTTAAACGCCTTGCAAACATCTTCCTCTAAAATCACCATAAAGCCGGCGAAAACTATTAAATCGGGCGACTCGTCTTTAAGCGTTTCAAGCAACTCTTTGCTATAATCGGCTGAATTATCATACAGCTTTCGGTTAAGAACACGCGTTTTAATTCCGGCTTTTTCGGCGCGTTTGAGCGCGAAAGCATCAGGGCTTGACGAAATCACGCAGGTTATTTTTCCGCTTTTGTTTCTCCCAGCCCAGCCGGCATCAATAAGTGCTTGCAGGTTAGTGCCGCCAGACGAAACTAATACAACAATTTTTTTATCACCCATATTACTCATATAAGTATAACCCCGTCATTGCCTTTTATTACTTTTCCGACTTGAGTTGCTTTAGTTCCGCTTTGATTTAAAACTTCAATCGCTTTGTCGGCATAAGATGGTGAGACCGCCAAAACAAAACCCAATCCCATGTTAAAAGTGTTGTACATATCTCTCTCGCTTATACCCCCTGCTTTTTGAATTTCTTTAAATATTGGGGGGATTGTGTACGACTCCTTATTAATTGCCGCCGAAAGCCCCGCAGGCAGCGCGCGCGGAATGTTTTCATAAAATCCGCCACCCGTAATATGAGCCGCCGCCTTCAACCCCGTTATGTCTCCCTTATCTTTTTTCATTTGAGTTAAAAGGCTTAAGAGCGGCTTCACATATATTTCGGTAGGGGTCAACAAAATTTCCCCCAACGTCTTTTCGCTCCAAGAAAATGTTCTGTCAAGCGGCTGCGCTGTGTCGTCAATACCGAAAACTTTTCGCACTAACGAAAACCCGTTTGAATGTACTCCGCTTGAAGCAAGCCCGATTAACAAATCGCCTTCTTTCACGTTATTGTGGTCTAAGAGCGCGCTTTTATCCGCTACGCCCGTGCAATACCCTGCAAGGTCATATTCGTCTTCTTTATACAGACCGGGCATTTCGGCGGTCTCCCCCCCGATAAGAGCGCAACCCGCCTGAACACAACCATCGGCAACCCCTTTAACAATCTCGGCTATCCGTTTGGGGATATTTTTACCACAAGCGATATAGTCAAGAAAGTAAAGCGGTTTCGCGCCGCAACAAATTATATCGTTCACGCACATTGCCACAACGTCAATTCCGACAGTGTCGTGCTTGTCCAAGAGAAAAGCAAGTTTAAGTTTAGTTCCGACACCATCGGTTCCCGACACTAAAACAGGCTCTTTTATTCCGGTTAAATCAAGCTCAAACATTCCGCCGAAGCCGCCGATTGAATCTAAAACGCCTGGAATTTTCGTTCGATTTACATGCGATTTAAAAAGTTCAACCGACTCATAACCGGCGGTAACATCAACCCCCGCCGCCTTATAACTGTGAGAATAACTATTCATTTTCAGACCTCGCTTTCAGACCTCACTAAATCTCATATCAAATTTGTTGGTTGGTTTTTCATCGGGGACTTCAACCGGGTATTTTCCGGTGAAGCAACCCATGCAAAAATCACACCGCCCCCCTTTTGCAACCTTTGAAATACCATCAAGGCTGAGATAACCCAACGTATCCGCGCCGATTCGCGCTCTTATCTCGTCTGTGGTGAGTTGACAGGCAATCAGCCCGTCACGGCTGTTAACGTCCGCCCCAAAATAACAGGGGTTCAAAAACGGTGGCGATGATATGCGAACGTGAACCTCTTTCGCGCCAACCTCACGCAGCAAGCGCACGATTCGCGCACAGGTCGTTCCCCTGACTATGCTGTCATCAATCATGATTACTCTTTTGCCTTTGATTGTTTCTTTTATGGGGTTGAGTTTAATTTTAACCGAATCCTCACGCATTCCTTGTGAGGGTTGAATGAAGGTTCTGCCTATGTAGCGGTTTTTCACAAAACCTATGCCATAAGGGATTCCCGATTCAAGCGAAAATCCAATCGCCGAATCTAAACCGCTGTCCGGAACGCCTATTACGATGTCGGCTTCAACGGGGTGTTCTCGCGCTAAAATTCTGCCTGCTGTATTGCGTGAATGTTGAACTGAGACCCCTTCGATAATGCTGTCCGGGCGTGCGAAATAAACAAACTCAAAGACACACAACTCACCTTTTTTTGTGCAGTGAGTGCGGATACTCTCAATGCCCTTTTCACTGATTACCACAATTTCGCCCGGCTCAATGTCTCTTATAAACTCAGCGCAAATGCTGTCAAGCGCGCAAGACTCACTTGCCACAACATAGCCCGCCGAGTTTGGCAACTCGCCCAAACAAAGCGGCCTGAACCCGTTAGGGTCACGTGCGGCGATTAACTTCTTAGCAGACATTACCAACAACGAATAGGCCCCTGACAGTCGCGGCATAGCCAATTCAACCGCGTTTTCGATTGAGACGGCATTTACCCTTTGTTCTGTAATGGCATAGCTGATTACTTCAGAGTCGCCGGTTGAGTGAAAAATCCCGCCTTTAAGCTCATACTCGTCACGCAAAGCCGAGGCATTAACTAACCCCCCATTGTGAGCAATCGCCATCGGCCCTTTAATATGCCTGACAACCATAGGTTGGGTATTTTGAAACGCCATAGGCGGTGAGTTTTGAGATGTCATAAACTGAATACTGTGAGATGTCGCCCCATCACCGACAGCATAGCGGACATGGCCCACTGCCATTTTTCCGTCACCCAATTTGTTAAGGGCTTCGTTGTCAAAAATGTCGTTGACTAAACCTAACTCTTTTTTGCACTTTAACACACCGCGGTCATTAACCACAATGCCGCAACTTTCTTGCCCACGATGTTGAAGCGCACACAGAGCATAATAAGTTGACACCGCCACACTCGCGCGTTCTTTAGAATAAATGCCAAAAATCCCACATTCTTCATGCATAAAATAACACCTTTCTACTCACTATCCACTGATTTCTGCTGTTACTTTTTTATCTGACTCTATGTTTTTGGCTTTTTGCCCGGCTTTGTATTCTTTCATTTTTTGACGAAGGTTGTCGTCGCCGACCGCTAAGATTTGAGCCGCGAGAACACCGGCGTTGACGGCACCGTCAATGGCAACAGTCGCAACCGGAACACCGGGAGGCATCATGACCGATGACAACAGCGCGTCTAAGCCTTCAAGTGCTTTTGATTTTACAGGAATCGCTATAACAGGCAAAACAGTGTTCGCCGCGCACGCCCCTGCCAAATGCGCTGCCATTCCTGCCGCCGCTATAATCACGCCATAGCCATTAGCTTCAGCCGCGCCGATAAATTCAGCCACCAAATCAGGAGAACGATGAGCGGACATAACCCGAACGGTTGTCTCGACCCCAAAATCTTTCAAAACATCATACGCTTTGCGCACCACCGGCAGGTCACTATCACTGCCCATAAGAATAGCTACTTTTTTCATTTTTAACTTGTCCTTTCAAAATTTTTTCAAAAATTTTATGGAAGCTGAATAACCAATGGCAATGTCACCATTGACAACAGCGTAACCACCGCGAAAATTTCCGAGGAGTAAACACCCTCGCAATCATGTTTAACGGCAATAACAGTGCAAAGCACGGCTGTCGGGCAAGCACTCGCCGTCAAGTGAACCCTCATAATCAACTCGTCGCGCGGCAACAATAAGAACACCCCGTATACCGCAAGGGGGACGATTATTAGCTTAAGAAAACAAACATAATAGAGCCTTAAATTTTTGATGAGTTTTTTAAAATCAGCCTGTATTACCGTCGCGCCGGCGGCAAGCATAGCGCATGGCAGTGTCATGTTCCCGAGTAATCCAATTGTTCTTAAGGGAATGTCCGGCAACGGTATTTTAAAGGTGAAAAACAAAGTTCCCAACAATATGGCGTAAATCATCGGGGTATTAAGCATTGCCGGCAGAGATTTAAGGGTTGTCCCGATTTTTGAGGCGATTGATGGTTTAATATCGTTGGCGATAAGAGTGGCATTTCTTATGACAAAAACCCCGTAAGTCCATGTTACAACGCTGTTACCCGCGATAAACGCCGCTAAGAAAAACACCCCTTCACCGCCATACAGCCCCTGCACCAACGGTATTCCCATGAACCCACAGTTGCTCAAGACAACCGAGACTCTCTCTACCGCTCTTCTTTGTGACGGGGCACCGCGCACTAAAAACACAGCGCACAATATAACAACAACATAACAGAGTGCCGCCAACAAAAAAGCATAACCCAAGCGATAAGCAAGCTCTTCGCTATACTCCATTCTGAAAGCCAAAAACACCGCCGCAGGGTTTGCGATAAAGACCACTATATCAGAAAGCGTTTTAACCGCAGGCTTGTCTATTATTTTAATTTTATACAAGACCATGCCCAACATGATTAAAAGGGACATAATCGAGACTTGTGTCATTACCGCCATTTTTTAGACATGCCCTTTCTGAACAAAGTTATTCTTCTAAGTTTCTTGCGATTTTAACCATTTCATCTTTTGCGTTTCTTTCCGCGCCTATAGACAGTGATATTGCACCGGCAACGACCATGATTCCAATCCCGAAAATGAGTTGGGGGCCGACTTCAATTTCATCAAGCGGCAATATAGCATATGCCGAGCCGATTACAAGCCCGATAATAACGCTGTAACTGACAGTATAAAACCGTTTAAGAAGCCATTTAATAAGTTTTGCCCCTGCCACCAACCCGATAAGAACGCCGAGGCCCGCCGGTAACAGCACAACGATGTCCATGTTTTTGACAGCTGAAATTACGGTGGTATAAATTCCGAGCAAGACCATCATGAAAGAGCCTGAAATACCCGGCATGACCATAGCGGCGGCTGACAACATTCCACCAAACAAAAGAACCATAAAAAACATAACACTCATGTTATATTTTACCTTAGGCTGAAACTCAACGGGGTTACCTGCCGCGCTGACATATCTGAAAGTGAAGCTCTCGCCCGCGCCCAATCTGTCCGCGCCTAACGGGCGAATGGCGTTGTTTTGCGCCTCATCGCTTACACCGCCGAAAATAGTCTCAAACGTGTTTTCAACGTAATAGAGCTGAGCCCCGACCACGCTGACTATTTCACCTTCTTTAAATCTCAGATGAAATTCACTTATGTCTTGATTTGTATTGTTTTTATATGTAGTGGTGAATGTGCCTGTGCCGTCACGACTCCAGCGAATGTCACTGCTTTCGTCAGACAAGTCCCCGAAAACAGATAACCCCACCACAAGCGCAGTAGCCAATACTATAGGAATTATAGAGCTTTTTTTGAACTTTTCATATTTGGTTGCCGTTCTGTATACGAATGGCAGACTGCCGAGAATAAGACCTATAAATAAAAAGTATGTGGGTACAGGATAAAGCTCGAAAAGGCCGCTCAAAACCACCGCCGCTCCCACAATTCCGGCTATGACACCGACACCAAAGGGGATTAAGAACCTCAAGTTTTCTTTAATATGCTTAAAATCTAAAGCGAGTGCTCCACACACCTTGTCGTAGCAACCCATAATGACCATCATTGTCGCACCGCTTATCCCGGGAATAACATTGACAATCCCGAAAACAACCCCATATATAAACCCCTGAAAACCCTGCATATTGTCTACGCCTCCTTTTTCATAAAATCATACCAAAGTTGTGAAACCGCCCCCGATAAAATTGCCGTAAGCACCCAAAACAGGTTCGCCCCCGAAAAACCGATGTATTTATTGAGCGGCAAAAACACCAACAACACTGCCGTTAAAATAACCAACCCCGTGATGAAAAGCGCGCCCCCTCCGTTTTTCGCCATTGCCCTAAACGCCGATGTGCTGTCGGACATGTTAACCCATTTCATAAACACAAGCCCCGAAACAAACGTCATAAAAACATAACTCCTGCCTAAGTCTTGCGACTCACGCGCTAAGTAATACCAAATCAGCATGGCCGTCAATAAAGAGCCGGACTGAATTGCCGCTTTCGTGAGAAACCCACGGTTGATTTTCCCTTTGCCTATAAAGTCAGAGGACTGTTGAGTTCTTTTAACCTCAATTCGGTTGTTAAAATAGGCGAACGAGCAAAGGGGAACGAACACCACTAAAATTAACGATGAAACAATTGAGTCGAATATAAAGCCGTTATCTGTGTTCCCGAAAATGAGGTTAACAAATGAAAACGCTATAAGAATCATGGTCGCGCAAAATGTAAGAGCAACCGCGCTTTTTATGTTGCTGTGGGTTTGTCGCGTTTCTTTGATAATGTCAACAAACACGCCTAAATCGTTGCTGTTTAACAGAATGTCACTCGCCTGTCGCACTGCCATTGTGCTGTCTTCAAGCACTAATGCCCCGACATCTGCTGTTTCAAATAACCGCGCGTTTGCCGTATTGTCGCTTATTACCCCAACAATTTCACCTCTTTTTCTCAACAGCCTGATAACCTCGTTTTTTTGGCTGTCACTAAAGAGTGAGAAAATGTTTGTATCGGGTTCAATATGCCCTGTTTCTTTGAACTTCTCGCCGGTGAGGATTTGCTTTTGAGCCATTCCGATTTTAGCCCCAACGGCGGCGGCAACCTCTTCGTTGTCATCAGTGAACATAATCAAATCCACCCCTGCCTTATAGCAGTTGCGAACCGCCATAGGCACAGTATCGTGAAACGGGTTCATAAACGATATAAGCCCGAGTACTCTAAATTCGGCATCATAAACACTCTCAGGCATTCTGTCATCGTCTATTCTGGCGTAGGCAATAGCCAACACCCTTTGCCCTTGTTTTGAATAAGCCGACTGTCGTTCTTGCAGTCGAAAAAGTTCATCATGCCCGATGTCAGAGACAGTATATACCTTTTCGGGTTCACCCCTTATGCAGAATAAGCGCGCCCCGTTTACGTTCCAGAGATTGCCGCCCATTGCATCATCTTTAGAGAATGGGTAACTTTTGAGCAATTTGTTTTTGCTTAAATCGGCTATGACATTAAGTTTTGAAGCGGCGTGAAGACTGATTGCACGGTCAAAATCAAAGTCTGAGTCCGGCTCGACATCGCAAGAAAGCAGTGAAACGTTGGTTAGCATATCAACATTTCCCGAAAACTCATCTGCGACTTCAATACGGTGGGCAGAAATAATCCCTGCTTTATCCACGCAAATCGCGCTCATGGCGTTAAGCAGTTCAAGAGTGTTCAAATTTCTTGCCGTTGCGTGCCTTTTTTTCAGCCGCTTTGCCGTTTCAAGTTGATATAATCTGACAACGCAAAGAATTTCAGCCGGGATAAAGCACAAAGCAAACGACATAGCCGGGAGGAATGTCACTGCAAATGTGACAAGCCCTCCGCTGACATCAGGCTCAAAGGTAAGCACAATTGCGACAAACAAGAAAGCGCAAGCCGCCACGTTAAAGACCCGAACGGTCTTTCTGATTAAAGGCTCGAAAACAGAACTTGTCGTCGCATTAACAGCAGATATTCTACCCATAGCGGAAATATTGTCATCGTCTACATCTGAATCGTGTGAGTACTCATTCCCGACAAAAACTTTATATTTAAAGGTATCAACGCCGGTGGCGAAAACTCGCCCGACAAGAACGCCGCTGATTATTCGAGTGCCTTTATACACGCAACTTTGTTTGAGTTTATTTTTACTGTCAACACCGGGGAGTTTTTCGCGCGGCAAATGGTCGTCGGTGAAAAGGCTCTCGTCTGCCATGACACCGTCACTTTCTAATATATGAAGGTCGGCAGGGACACTGTCCCCCGCTTTCAGCAAAACAATATCATCGGGGACTAAAAAGCGGCTGTCTTTCAAGACAAGCTCACTCGCACGAATAACACAGACCTCAAAAATGTCACGATGTTGAAAATATTGTTCACTCAAGTTACATTTTGAGCGTTTATATATTTCGGTTGTAATGTGAACAGCTAAAAGCAACAACAAAACCACGCCCGCACCCACGCTTGAATTAACAAGCAAAACCACGGCCGCAACAAGCATAAGCCAAAAACGCAACGATATAAAAACCTTCGCAACGCTGAAAAGGCTTTTTTCGTCATCGTCATCATCTGTTTCTATGTTAACGCCGTACATAGACAATCGTTCAGTCGCCTCAAGCTCGGTGAGCCCACTGTACTTCGCTCTATAGTGCAGATATTCTTCCATTTTTTCAGTTATACCCTTTCACAAACACAGTTATAATAAGGTTGTAATTTTAGTATAACACATTTTTCCAGAAAAGTCAAGGGCGATGAACAGTTGACAATTGACAGTTGAGAGTTGATAGTTATTTTTAAATATTTTTTCAAAACTTCTTGCTATTCGATTTTATTTATGGTATAATCAAGGCTATAAATAACTCGGAAAAACCATAAAAATCAAGAATTTGTTGGCGGAGTAATGGCATAGTAACTTTCAATCAAACTCAATACTGTAAAGCAGTTTCATTTCATGATAACAAAATATGTAAAAATTAAAAAGGATTTTGTTCTATGAAGATAACTAACCAAGAAATATATAAAATTTTAGATTTCATGCATACAATAGAATTTTTTTATCAAGAAAAATATTTATCAGAGAATAGAATTGATAAAATAAAAGATAAAGACAGAATGCTACTTCTTCGTTCTTTGCCTTTTACAGGATTTGTTTCTTCGATTCTACAATCAGATGAAAAAGAATTCGTAAACTACCCTCTAACTACTTCTGTTCATGTTTGTATAGGACGAGTTGCTAAAGAACCTTTGATAAAAAAGATGTATAAGCATTTACGTCTTAATGATGATAGACCCGAGGAAACATCAGATGAGCTTTGCCTTATAGGTTTGAAAATTACGCAGTTAGGTTCTTATGAGCCTGATTCTTTGCGTATTTCGCCTTTTGTGTGGTGTACTTCAAGATATTGTCACAGATTGCCAATTACGCGAAATGATTATGATAACGAAATGAGTGAATTAGCTAAAATAATTTCGGGAAAAGAAAATATTTGCCAAGCAGACTTGGATAACTTTTATAATTTAGTTTGTAAGAAATATTCGATTAATGCTGTTTTAGATGGGTATATGGCGTATTATAGATATGCAGATGGGGATGCACTTGAAAACAATGAAAGTAAAGAAGATAATTTTAGTGAACTTTTTAGCGGATTTTACGAAGCTGATTTAAACTTGGTAAAACAACGGTTTCCATTGGCAAGTGATGCATTTCGCAACTATATTACAAGTTTGTTAGTTTCTGAAAACGGCTATACATATCGCAATCAGCCCGATAGAGATATTCGAAAAGATAAAGCTTTGATTAAAGAGTGGCTTTCGCTTGAAAAAGCACCCCTTGGAAAGTGGCCTTCTAAGCATAGTCCGTCACTTATGCAACAGATAGCAATAAATATAGCTATCAGCGATGAAACTGCTAATCAAAATCCGATTTTTTCTGTAAACGGTCCTCCCGGTACAGGTAAGACCACGTTATTGAAAGAAATTATTGCATCTAATATAGTGCAGCGTGCGATTTTATTGGCAGAATATAAAGAAGCTGATGATGCATTTAAACCAAAAGGTTTTATAGATGGGGAATATTCTTCTAAAGATGTCGATGGAAAAGGATATGATAAATTCATTCGAAAATTTAATGTATTTAAAAACGATGCCATAAACGATTATGGTATGATAGTCGCATCGTGTAATAATGCGGCTGTTGAAAATATTACCAAAGAACTTCCTGATGCAAAATCGCTTTTAGATAGTATCGGTGAAGATAATAATAAAGTTTCGCAAAACTATTGCACGTTAAATGATATTAGACAAGTTTTTGATGTATCTTTGACGACAGATAAAATTATATACAGCGGATGGGTTGAAAAAGAAAAAAGTTATCAATTATGTAGAGAGCGTGATGTGTTTTTTTCAAAACTTGCAAGTAATTTGTTGGGAGATAAAGCATGGGGTACTATATCTGCTCCATTAGGCAAGGGTTCAAATATAAATAATTATTGTTGGCACATATTGCGTCCTTTAGTTGAAAATTATTTATCAATACATGATAAAAGTATAGTATCAGAACGTAAAGAACAATATAATAAAATTCGCATTGAATTTAATGAGCAGCTTAATCGTGTAAAGCGTATTAGAGATGTTTTGTTACAAACAAACATTGAAATGCTTGAAAAAGGCGGTGTTAGCGTATTAAATGATGAGTTTTGGGGGAAATTTGATAGTAACGATATAAAAGAAAGTACGAGTGCTCAAACAATGAACCCGTGGACTTGTAAAGAATATGACAGAGAGCGTGAATATTTGTTTTATTTAGCCCTACAATTACAAAAAGCGTTTGTTATTTCTTCTAAATGCTGTTATGAAAATCTTAAAAACCTTGGAATGTTGTGGAAAAAAATAAAAAATTCTAACAAAGATATGGTTCTTTTTTCTGATAAAGATAAAAAATTATCTTTTGCGGATTTATTGAATACAATGTTTTTAGTAACGCCGGTTATTTCAACAACATTTGCATCAGTTTCAAAATTCCTACAAAATATCAGAGAACCTCGTCAAATAGGATTATTAATTGTAGATGAAGCGGGGCAAGCCCCGCCCCATGCTGCGTTAGGTGCTTTGTTTAGATGCAGGCGTGCAATAGTTGTAGGCGACCCTAAGCAAGTTGAACCGGTAGTTACGGATGATTTAGTTCTTATCAAACGCATATTGGTAAATAAAATTACAGAGCCATATATGGATAAAAATGCTTCAGTGCAAGTATGTGCAGATTTGTTAAATAATTATGGTTCTAATATAGGCGATAAATGGGTTGGTTGCCCTCTTGTTGTTCATCGGAGATGTATTAATCCAATGTTTGATATATCAAATGCTATTTCATATGATAAAACAATGAAAAATGCAACATTCGGACCAAAACCTGAAGTTGAAAAACTCTTTGTTTATCCAAAATCGTGTTGGATTGACGTAGACGGAAAAGAGAAAGGCGAAAAGAATCATCATGTTGAAAATCAAGCAAAAGAAGCACTTAAAATTATAGTTAAGAGTTTTCAAAAATATGATGGGTTTCCTGATTTGTATGTAATTTCTCCGTTTACAACTGTTGTTAATGGTCTTTGTCAATGTGTTTTAGCAGATTCATCACTAAAATGTTTTCAGGATGATGTAAAAAAATGGGTTGAAAATAATTGCGGGACTGTGCATAAATTCCAAGGAAAAGAAGCTAAAGAGGTCATTTTTCTATTAGGTTGCGATTCGAGTGCGAGCGGGGCTGTTAATTGGGTTAAACCTAATATTCTTAATGTGGCTGCAACACGTGCTAAGTTTCGATTTTATATAATCGGTGATTATAATGTTTGGCAAAAATCACGGATATTTGAAATTGCAAAAAAAATTATGTGTATTGATGGCGATTTTGTAAATGCTAAACAGACAGCTAAACCTATAATTATTGATATTTCAGAATCGGCACCTGCGATAACACGGTTTTCTGTGAAAACTTCAAATTTTTCAGAAATAAATTCAAATATTCCTAAATCTTGGTGTTCTCACATTTTTACATCACAAGAATTTTTTAATTTGAATAATGGTAGATGGGTATATGCTGATGATTTTTTAAGTAAAAAAACAGGAAATAAATTTGCGGCTCGAGTTGAATGGAGCGAATCTGAACAAAGGATAGTTATTGTAAAATCATAAATTTAACACGAAATAAAAACCGCCCTTCAAGGCGGTTTTTTCTAATTTGCGAGCTTATAAAGCGCGTATTGGTTGAGAGAAACTCCCTCTGTTTGGGCTTCTATAACTAATCTTTTGTGCAGACTTTTTGGAATACGCAGATTGAATTTTCCGCTAAATGTGCTGTCGGATATGGGTTCGGGGATTTCATCTCCAAACTCAATCTTAACTTCAAGCCACCCTTCCATTGCTTCTCGAATGTTCTGATATGCTTCGTCAATAGTGTTTCCGTGGCTTTGACAACCATCAAGTTCTAAAACACGTGCATAAAAATAATCTCCGCTCTCGTCACGTGTTTCCTGTATGGTAATGTTATACGGCAAGCCCATGAAGTAATTAATATCTTTCTTTTTCATAATTTTCGCAGGGACTATTGTCTTTTCAATCCCTGCCACTTTATCACCTCCTTTATTATTATAGTACCACACTTGGTACTGTTTTGTCAATGCTTTTAAAAAATATCGAAAAAAACATCTCAAACCGCCCTTCAGGGCGGTTTTTTCTAATTTGCGAGCTTATAAAAGAAAAATGATACATTATATCACAAAAAGCTTTTATTATAATTAATCCATTGACAAACACAAAATAATATGATATAATTGTGATACATTGATATTTTAAGGAGGTGTTTTTATGGAAACAACTTTACAACTTGCAGCATGGGGCGGTTCAACGGCTTTAAGAATCCCCAAAATAATTTTGCAACAGTTAAATTTAACGGAAAAATCAACAGTAGAAATCAAAGTTGACGGAAACGGCTTAATTGTTAAGCCTTTAACCCAAGAACCCACATTAAGAGAGTTGTTTATAAATTACACCGGGGAATACAGAGGGGAAGAACTTGATTGGGGCGAAGATGTAGAAGGCGAAATAATATGCGAGACGACAGAACGCAAACGACCGGCTTTATAATGGCAGACCAAACAAGAACCATATCCGCAAAAGCGCGAAAGGCAATACATGTTGAGGAATTGCCCGAAGATATATTGCTCAAAGTTTCAAGTTTGATAAAACGAATACTTGATAATGATTGATTTGAGTCTGTATAACCACCCGTGTAAATGTCAATAATCTCCATAAGAAAAAAATAAATGGAGGTTAATGCAATGAGAACAACAAATAATATTCAAACAGAACAAGAAA
>Ga0099364_10005682_pt1 | contig 18448 bp, 13 predicted proteins | sample TergutTh196P3_FD_73070 | JGI IMG/M metagenome (GOLD analysis project Ga0099364, IMG submission 73070) | Microcerotermes parvus P3 segment gut microbial communities from Pointe-Noire, Republic of the Congo - Th196 P3 | ecosystem: Host-associated > Arthropoda: Insects > Digestive system > Gut ...
CCTTTTGAAGCTCGCCCACGAGTATAACCGATGCGTCATCATTGTCACGCATGACAGCCAAATATCTGATATGGCCGATGTTGTTTACCAAATGGCGGACGGAGCAATCAAGGTGTAATCAAACAGCACCGGGCGGATTTGTTTTTCTATATTGCGGATTATATATTTCACTTCCAGCTCAACGAGTTCCACGGATTCTTAACAAACTCTTGAATTTGTTTTATCATTCCGCCTATTTCCTGTATGAAACCTTTATCAATATCATTATTTATAACAATTTCCCTAATTCCCCTTGCCGGGCAAATAGTAAACCTTACTTTTGTTTGCTCCATCGCTTTTCAGCGTTCCTGCTTCCGCCATTTCTTTCAAGTAAACCCGTGTGCGGGCAGGGCTTAAATCAATGGCATCCGCAATGTCATTAGTTTTATATTTTACGCCGTTTTCCATAATGTTCAATATCAGCTTGCCTTTATCGCTCGTTTTTATCGCTCGGTTATCGCTTGTTTTTGTTTTATCGCTTGCGTATTCGATTGGCAGCGTCAATTTTGTGCGTGAACCGTCCAGTATTTCCTCATATTGCGGAACTCCTAAATTCTCTTTATCCCAAACATTGAAAATATTAGGTATTCCCGAACCAGCCCTCTCACCGATATTTAGAAAATTAAACATTTTCATCAGCACGGAATTACGAGGGTCAGATACACCGCCGCTTATCGCTAAATCAATCGAAACCCTAAACCCACCGGGATTTTCAAAAGTAATCTCGTTCAGTTTGCGCTTGATGACTAATCCGCAGCGCCCATAATAATCAGCATTTACTAAGCAATTCACAAAGGCTTCGCGTACAGCCTTATGCACGGGAGTGTCGTCAATACGAGTGTCGCCCACAAGCTTAAACGGAACCTTCAAGGTTTGCGACAAACGATTCATCACCTTGAAATAAAAGTCGCATACGTTTCCACTCCATTCCCCGGTCGATGAATTAACTCTGTCCGTCCAGCGAGTATCCACATCAAATTGCTCTTGATAATCAAGAAAATAATTGCCGTATTCATGCACAATTTCATAATCGTTTCCAAACATCAAAAGTCCTGCGGCGGTCGGATGTCGTTTTTTGTCCTCTCCCACGCCGATAGCACCGAGCTTATAAAGAAATTCATCATGGGACAACTCTTCCCAAACATGGTCGGGGCGTGTGAGCATCAAGCGATTGCGGTATGCTTTTACACTATCATAATTGAATACGCTGTTATCCATATTTTCTAAAACAAGCATATCCTGTGTTTTAACAGACTTATCACGGTACATCGCGTTTATTTCTTCTTCTCTACAATGATAGTCACCTTCACCGTTACGTCTGAAAGTACCCATGAATGGATTTTCACCAATGAAAATCGGCTTGTCAGTCCGTTCTGCACGAGGAACTTCTATGGTAATAATGCGCTTCCCTTCAACCTCAATGATATTAACCCTATTGTCATTCAGAAGGTTTAGGTTGACCTTTTTGGGATTGTTTATCGTATTCCAAAAATCCGAAATCAGTTTTTCCGGGTTTTCAAGTTTAATAACATTCAATGTTTTGCCGGGTTTCTCTTCAACACCAAGCAAAATAACTCCGCCGTCCGTATTTGCTAAAGCGGAATAAGTTTCCCATATTGAATTAGGCAGACCACCAGCCGCCATTTTCAATTCAAGGCGGTTATTTTCTCTGTACGTGTTAAGTTTTTCAAAATCAATCACAATCTTTAGCTCCTAATAAGGCAAAAAAACTATTACAATTATTATACACATAATTACTATTTTTTCAATTATAAAACTCAAATTCAACGCATTGTATTTCTATTTTTCAAACCAACCTTACTAATTGAGAATAATTCGATCGTTCTAAATAAATTTCTTCTATACGCCAAAGAATATTGATAGAACATCCCGTTCCATTGAGACTCAATGTGAAAAAGAACGCAATACCGCTACTCTAAAGCGCATAAATAAGCTTATTGTGGAAAATGAAAAGGCAACAGCTAATCTTATCAAGGCTTTGGAAACAGGCAAGGTTGTGGATGTTATCTCCACTCAAATTGAAAAGCGTCAGTTAGAAAAAGCCGACCTTGAAGCCCAACTTGCCAGAGAAAAGACACAGACCCCGCTGCTCAAATACGATGAATTAACATTTTTCTTTGAGAAATTCGCCAAGGGCGATGTGAATGAGATAAAATATAGACGGATGCTTGTGGATATATTTATTAATAGGATTTATCTTTATGATAACCTTTTATAGATTTACTGCAACGCATATGAAGGTCAAATAAATATTCCCTTGGACGAACCTGTTGAGGGTTCGCCCAAGGGACGTATGGTGGGCCCTCAGGGACTCGAACCCGGGACCGTCCGGTTATGAGCCGGATGCTCTAACCAACTGAGCTAAGGGCCCATGAGCGGGGCGTAATCACCCCAGCAAATTATAATAGCATATATGCGCCAAAATAACAATAGGGCGGTCAAAACTAAACCCAACCGCGGAGCTTTACCGCTTTTGCCACCCTGTCTATAGCTATCATATAAGCGGCGTCGCGCATATATACATCTTTTTCTTTCGACAGATCATAAACGGCGCGGAACGCGCGGGTCATGGCATATTCGAGCTTATTAAGCACCTCGGCCTTGTCCCAAAAGTAGTTCATATTGCACTGAACCTGCTCAAAATAGCTGCACGTCACACCTCCGGCATTGCACAGAAAATCCGGGAGCATAACGATACCGCGCTCGCGGATCAGCGGGTCGCAATCCGGGGTCGTAGGCCCGTTCGCGCCCTCGCAAATATATTTGACCTGCTTAGATATTTTCGGGAAAACAGCCGGGGTGATTTGATTTTCCAACGCGGCGGGAATGAGAATGTCAACGTCTTGACAAAGCCAAGCATCCCCGTCTTGAATATCATATCCCAAGGCATATGCTTTGTCCTTGTCAATGCTTCCAAAGGAATCCTTGATACTGACCAGCTGCGCAATATCGCATCCGTCGGCTTTTTTGTATGTATACGCTTTTGAATCCGCCACATTCCAGCATGACACGGCAACGACCTTTCCGCCATTTTCCGTATACATACGGGCGGCGTATTCGGCGACATTGCCAAAACCTTGGATGCTTGCCGAGGTTGCCTCAATGGGCAGACCCAATCGGCACAGCAAATCCTTGAGCACATAGATGACGCCAAATCCGGTAGCTTCCGTGCGCCCGAGAGAGCCGCCCATACCGACAGGCTTACCCGTGATGACACCCGGGTAACGGTTGCCGGTTATGGCCTCATACTCGTCCATCATCCACAGCATATGCTGCGCGTTTGACATCACGTCCGGCGCCGGAACGTCAATATTCGGCCCGATTTGCTTATAGAGGGCGCGAACATATCCCCTGCACATTCTCTCTTGCTCGCCCGGCGACATATTGCGCGGGTCGCAAATAACGCCGCCTTTGCCTCCGCCGAGAGGAATGTCAACCACGGCGCACTTCCACGTCATCCACATAGCGAGTGCGCGAACGGTGTCGGCAGTTTCGTGAGGGTGAAAACGAATACCGCCCTTGGCAGGACCTCTTGCGTCGTTGTGGCGCACGCGAAAAGCGTTAAAAACCTGCGTCGTGCCGTCGTCCATTTTGACCGGAATCGTAAAGTGCGTCTCATACATAGGTTGGCGGAGCAGCGCAAGCGTGCCCGAATCCAAACCAAGCCCTCCGGCGACATTATCAAATTGAGTTTGCGCATTTTCATAAGGATTATAATTTTCTGCTGACATATTTGATAAACTCCTCTTCGCAGAATTGATTTGCAGAAAATATACCACTTGCCCGCTTGGTCTGTCAATGCCGAAAACCGATTTTACACAAAAAAACTAAACAAAAGGTTATATTTCGGTAGCGGGGCGGACGTTTACGCCGTTTTCGAGCAAATAATTTTTAAGCTCGCGGACGCTATAGTTCTTTTCCAGCCTTGGAGAATACAGCATACTGCTTATTATTGCCGCCTGCGTCTGCGTTTGCGTGAAAACATCTTTCAAATGCTCAGGAACTCCGGCGCCGCCCGACGCAATGAGAGGCACAGATACGCTTTTTTCGGCAAGCCTCATAAGGTTTAGGTCATAACCGCCCAATGTGCCGTCACAGTCAATGCTGTTAACGCATATTTCGCCCGCCCCAAGCTGCTCGCCGCGCTTTATCCACTCTATCGCGTCAAGCCCCGTCGCCGTCCGGGCGCCGTCTATATAGACCTCATAACCGCTCGGCATTGAAGGCGTTTTTAAGACTTGCGTTGACAAAACAATGCACTGAGAACCAAACTCCTTTGCCCCCTCTGATATAATGGACGGATTTCGCACTGCCATAGAGTCAATGCTGATTTTTTCCGCCCCGGCTTTGAGAGTCTCATACATATCAGAGACATCTCTGATTCCGCCGCCTACGGTAAACGGAACAAACACACACGCGGCGACTTTTTTTACAGTTTCGATGTCAATCATGCGCTTCTCGGCGCTTGCCATTATGTCAAAGAAAATGATTTCATCAATTTGCTCCTCGTACATTTTACGCGCCATTTCCGAAGCCTCCGCGACATCAATATTGTCTTGAAACTGCACCGCCTTTGTCACTCTGCCGTTAATAACGTCAAAGCACGCTATCAGCCTTTTTGTCAACATGATAATCTCTCCTATCTCTATTTTTGAAAGTCCTTCTTTGCTTTTCTCTTATTTTCACAGTTTTCGTCTTTAATTGGATAAACCGCAAAACCCGGCCAAAACAGAAAGCCCCGCGCTTGCGCTTTTTTCAACGTGAAACTGCGTACCGTAGATGTTCCCTCGTCTCACGGCCGCCGTAAAAACACCCCCATAATCGGAAACGCCCCATATATCATCTCGGTCATGCGGCCTCGCGTAATACGAGTTGACAAAGTAAAAGAAATCACTCGCAGCTTCAATCGGCGTTTTATTCGCAAAATCAACCTTATTCCACCCCATCTGCGGCACCCTGTTTTTCGACGCGTCAAAACGCGCAACATATCCTTCAAGCCAGCCAAGGCAATCGGCATTATCCTCCTCGCTGCGCTCAAAGAGAATTTGCATACCGACGCATATACCCAAAAATAGTGTACGCTCGCGCAAAACCGCGCCTTCAAGAGCGCCCAAAATCCCCATCTCGCGCAAAGAGTTCATAGTTGCCCCGGCGCTTCCAACGCCCGGCAGTATAATATGCGACGCGTTTTCTATTTGCCCGCAATCTCTCGCCAAAACCGTATCAAACCCAATCCGCCGCGCCGCGTGCTGCACACTCGGCGCATTTCCCGCTTTATAATCAATTATCGCAATCACTTAAACCTCTTTTCTTCAGCGGAGAGTGCCGCTTGCCGTCTTTTGAAAGCCTTTTGTCTGCCGCTGCATATTTTACTGCTTCCGCGCTTTTCGCTGTGTCGCCGCCTCTGCGCTTGTTGCTGTCGCTCCACCTGCGCCTGCCGCTACCGTTGTTTCTGCCCCTGCGACTTCCTTTGCCGCTTAAGTATTATAAGTAGGAAAATGCCGCCGCTAAAAAATGCAAAGGCAAAAATTATAAAAACAATATGCCGCGCTCCGAAAACTGACGTGTCCTGCCCCGCCCCCTGTGCGCGCTCCAAGTCTTCTGCCGCCGCCGACTCTCCGGCAAGCCTTTCACGCTCGGCGGCTTCCTCTTGCGCTTGCCTTATTTCGGCTTGCCTTGCGGCGCGGGCGGCTTCTTCGGCTTGGTTTGCGGCGATACGCGCCGCTTCATCGGCGGCCTCTTGCAGTGCTACGCGCAAAGCCTCTTCTTCCGCCTCCGCTATGCGCCGCCGCTCTAAAACAATATCCCGGACATTTAGCAATACGCCGGACGCAAGATACCTGCCGTAAAACTCTTCATATGTCACAATGCCTTTTTCATACATTGCCGTTGCTATATCTGTTCCGACATACCGCCAATGCCAGGGTTCAAATTTATATCCGGTAATATGCGTATGCCCGTCAGGATATCGAAGTATAAATCCAAAGTTATGGGCGTTTTCGCAAAGCCATTTAAACTCTTCGGTGTCTTGAAAGTTTGTCCCTGTCAGCGTTGACGGCGGTGATATATGCAAAAGGTCTATAGCAAGCCCCGTTTGGTGATCCGAGTGCCCGGCTCTGGCATAATTTAAATCCGAAAATGCGACACCGTACCGGTCTATCGCATAAGAATACGTGTTTACAGCCGAGCTGTACGAACGGTATGTTGATATAAAAACTATCCTAAGCTCATTTTCTATCATTGATTCGCGGAGCATTAAGCTGTGCACCGCCGCCTCTTCTTGCAGAAAATGGCTGTCATAAACATTTATCAGATTTTCCGGCATCCAGTCAGATGGCAGCCTGTAGTGTTTGTTTACAAGCATTGTCACGCTGTCAAGGTTTGGCACGTCGAGAATATCAGAATAAAATTCTTTGTCTAAATTTACATTGACATACGCGATTGCTTCACTAAAAGATATTTGCGGGTTTTTCTCCTGATATGCCTCATACCGCGGCGCGTTTTCTTTGATAAAATGCGGGTAAATACCAGCCGCATCAAGCTCTTTTGTAAGGTCAAGGTACTCCTCAAAGCTCATGTTTATCTCGCGCAAAAACCCGTATATCTCCAAGCTCGGCGCATCCTCGTCTCCGGTCTTGCGCGTATCGCCAAACGCCGCAAGCGACTGTCCGTGAAACAAAGAGCCAAGAGCGGCGGCAAGAGCGGTTGTAAATACAATTATGAATATTGCTTTTGTTTTCACGCTGCCCCAATCTTTGACAACATTGCTTGTGTAACTTGGTATATTCTACAATACAGCGTTCCCTTTATCAAGCTAAATTTGCCGAAGGAGGTTTGAGGGTGCGCAACGTATGCTTTGGATATATAAGCGACGGTCATAAAAACATTCCTCCCCGATCAATTGCGTCATCCATGCGCAAACGATCGGACGCTTCGCATCCATGCTCCGCTCTCGGAATGATTTTTATGATCGCAGCTATGACCACCGCCCAAAGCCGCCCCCGCCTCCCCCGCCAATTCACCCCCACGAGGAAATGTTTCATAATGAAACATTTCCTCAAACGACTGCAAATGCTGGGTTTCTCTCGTGAAAACCACAAAAAACCGCCCCTATCTCAAAACCTCAATAAAAAAATGTTTGGCAATTCTGCCAACTTTCACACATTTTGAAAAGAGATGTGCTACAGTATTATCAGACGGCAAATAAAGCCGCAACAACTAATAAAAACCAATAAAAATAAAGGGAGAACAAAAAATGAAAAAGAGAGAAAAGAAAGCAAACACACTAAAAAGAATCATGGCAATAATACTGGCAATGGTAATGATGAGCTCGTTCACAGTCACGCTTGCGGACTACAGCGAAGTATGCGACGTATGCGGCGAGCTTGAAGACTCCTGCGTCTGCGCCTCCGCAGGAGGCGTTGAGCCGACAGCGCAAGCGGAACAATGCCCCATCTGCGGCATCGCCCTTGTTGACAGCACCTGCTCCGACTGCGATCCCACAGGAGGCAGTGCATCCTGCCCCATATGCGGCGCACTCGACTGCGATGACTGCAACACCACTCCGGCAGCCGACATCATCATCACCTCAATCAACCCCATCAACGCGGAGCTGCTTAACCAGACACACTTCATCGGCACGAAGCTCGAAGCCCTCAATCTCCCCGAGACCGTGACCGGCATTTACGGCGGCGGCGAAGTCGAAATCCCCATATCATGGCTCGGCAGCTACGACCCGGCGGTTGCGAAAACCTACACATTCAGGCCCGCGCCGCTTAACGCAGCACCGGACGGCTATGTATTCGACATCGATGTAACCAAACCCATAACCTCTACGCAAATAAAAGTTACGCTAAAAGATTCTGTTCAAAACCTTGACGAACTGAAACAGGCACTTGAAATAATAAACGACAGTGATTTGGCACAAGCGACCATCCTGCTGAAAAACGACGACGCTTACTACCATTACTCAATCCACGGCGATGAACCCTACATTCTGGAATCCAAAGTCCCGATTACGCTGACTGTGGGCGAGAGGCCGATGATATACGGCGAACAATACAAAAAGCACTTCCAGGTTGATAGGGGCACGCTGATTATGGGCGACGGCATAACCTTGACCAGAGAGGAAGGCTATACGGGCGTTGGCGGCGGTGTCTACCTTGCCACCGAAGGAACATTCATCATGAACGGCGGCGAAATCAGCGGTAACCGATATCATTTTGGCGGCGGCGTAACTCTTAATGCGGGCGGCACCAAATTTGAAATGAACGGCGGCATAATCAGCGATAACGAAGCATTCTCACATGTCGGCGGCGGCGGGGTTTATGTCTGCGACAGCGGCGAATTCTATATGAACGGCGGCACGATCACCCGCAACTCCGCGGGTAAGGGGGAAACCGTGGCGCCTGTCATCTTTAAAAACAACTGGAACAACCCGTTTGAGCCAGAACAATTCCACTACGGCGGCGGCGCGATACGCCTTGATGGCTACTTTGAAATGACCGGCGGAGAAATTTCCGAAAACTATGCCTACGGACACGGCGGCGCAATCGTACATACATCACATCCCGGGTATGATACGCCCAAACCAATGGTCATTAACCCGGCACCCGGTTCCACCATCGTTTTCAGGGACAACGAATCCGCGCAAGGCACCTTCATGGTCAAAAACGACGGAAGCAAAATAACTTTTGGCTCCACCTATGACCGGCAAACTGTGGATTTTTTTGACCACTTCTACACAGGACAAATCAGCCGCGATCTGGACGGCAAATGGACTAACGGCTTGCAATACGGCTACAACAACCACGACATCAGCTTTTTGAGCGCCGCGGCGGACCTTGATAATAACTATGAAAAAGAAACCGTGTATGAAATCGCCCGCATCGAAGACTACGACAGCACCCGCAGCCTCTACATCGGCGCGGACATCGGCAATAAGCTCGAGCTGCCCGCCGTGCTCATCGGCATTGATGCCATCGGCGGCGATCAAATCGAAATCCCGGTAACATGGCAGAGCGCGGACTTTGACAAAGCAACAGCCGGAATCTATACCTTCACGGCGAAGTTCCCGCAAATCGGTTATGAGTTTGCCGCTAGCATAAGCGCCCCGCAAATAAGCGTAACGATTAAAGATACGGTCGCAGACCTTAATGAGCTGACCGAAGCGTTAGAAACCATAGACGGCAGCACCCTCGCAGCGGCGACGCTGAAGCTTACGGCGCTGTTAACCATAGCCGAAGGCGCGTCCTACGAACTGAAATCCGACAAAGACGTAACGCTGACGGTAAACGCGAACAGAAGGCACTTTAGTGTTAGAGGCACGCTGACAATGGGCGACGGCATAACGCTGACCAGGGCAGCCGACCTTATTGCCGCAGGTACCCATGGCGGCGGTGTGGTGGTTGAAAATGTTAACGGCAAGTTCATCATGAACGGCGGCACGATTACCGGAAACAGTAATAGTAACAGCGGCGGCGGCGGCGTGTACAACAGCGGCACATTCATCATGACCGGCGGCGTAATCAGCGGCAACAAAGCCGAAAACAGCGGCGGCGGCGTATACAACATGAGCGGCACCTTCAACATGAGCGGCGGCGAAATCAGTGATAACACAGCCGCGAACTTCGGTGGCGGAGTAGCTGTTTTATCTCAAGGTACCTTCAACATGACAGGCGGCGAAATCAGCTATAACACAGCGGCCGGTGCGGGAGGCGGCGGTATTCAATCGAATAATCCCGCCAGCTCAACAGTTAATATCCACGGCGGCAAGATTATCGGCAATCGGTCGGAAAGCACAACGGCTGGCCACGGCGGCGGCGCTATCCGCGCCTGGGGTGTACTGAACATAACAGGCGGTGAAATTTCGGGCAACTACGCAGCCGGACACGGCGGAGCTATCATTGTCCCGAACGATAGCAGAACCAGCATAGATAACGTAAGCATAGGCCCGGATGCTGTATTCAACGATAACGAATCCGCATTAGGTATATACATGATTAAAGAAGGTACCGATTTGTTTAGAACCTACAGGGAATATATCAGCGCAGACTTGGACGGTAAGTGGTCCGGCGGATTGAAATACGGCTACAACAACCACGACATTGGCGCAGCGTTCAACGCGACAGACCTGGCTGATAACTTCAGTGATTATGACCACCTCGAAGCCCCCGGCAAACCGGTGATTACGGATGCAACGTCCGACGACGACGGCAAAATCACCGTGAAATGGGAAGCCCCCACCACCGGCGGCGAGGTTGAAGTGTACGATATCATCATCACCGATGAAGACGGCAACGAAAACAAATACACGGTAGGCGGCGATGTGACTGAATTCGTAACCGGCGAGCTGAAAGACGGCAGCTACAAAATCATCGTCCGCGCCCGCAACGCAAAAGGCACGGCAGACAGCGACGAAGCAGAGGTAGAGGTCGAGAAAGTACACACTGACAACTGCGACTGCGACGATTGCAAAGATTGTGACTGTGACGCTGACTGCGCCGGAGATTGCGACTGCGATGACTGCAACCCCGGCGTCGAAGACGACGGTGCGGACAATGGCAACAATGGAAACAACAACGGCAAAGATAACGGCGAAGTCAGCAAAAAGAGCGACGTCAACGACGACAAAGACAACTCCAATGACGCGGCAAACAGCGACGGTCAAGATCAAAACAAAGCTCAAAGTCAAGACGACACTGACAGCTTAGTGACAGACTCAGAGGAGGGCAACGGATCACAGACGACTGCACAGCCGGGTACAGAAGCGGCCACAGCGGGCACACCGGGAACAACACCAGAGCCTACACCCGAGCCGACGGCTGAACCGACCCCGAGACCGAAGTTCGAAATGACACCCGAACCCACCCCCGATAGACCCCAGCCTGACGACGGATTTGTCGGCAGCAACGACGAACAAGTGAGCTCGAATAATCCCGAAACACCGTATGCCAACATAGGCGCGAGAATTAACACAGGCACGGGCTACTTGACAATCGCAAACCTGATCCTTGCACTGCTGGGAGTGCTCCTTATCCCAATCGTCTCCCTGAACGCCCTCATCAGCAAGCGCGGGAAGAAAGACAAAAAGGCAAACCTGCTGGGCGCGATAATCCTCTCCGCCGCCGGTGCGATTCTCTTCTGGCTGACCCAAGACATGAACGGTCAAATCATCTTGACGGACGTTTGGACGATAGCCCACAGTGCGATCCTCGCCCTTGAAGCAGCGGTTATAATTATCCGCCGCAAAGAAAAGACCCTGAGCAAATAAAGGGAAGGGATATTAAAAAGAGGAAAGGAAATAAATATATGATAAATAAATCAACGAGGCTGCCGAAAGGCAGCCTCCCTTTTGGATATAAGCTGCTCCATAACCTAACCGACGGTCAGATTATGGAGCAGTCTGGCTCCCCAAGTTGGACTCGAACCAACGACCCTGCGGTTAACAGCCGCATGCTCTACCAGCTGAGCTATTGAGGATTGTTGAAAGTTTTCCGCAAATTTCGTTATAGATTATAAATATGGCGACATATGATATTGCCTCTACTGTGCGTATGCTACATTACTTGAAAGCTCTTGTCAAGTGTTTCAAAGCGTTATTTTTGCAATTTTGCAATTTTCTGTTCACGCTATTTTCATTCGGCCATATTACAGCTGATAGTGTTTCTCGGCGTTTTTACGAGAGCGCGGTTTAGAAACTTTTTGGCGTGATAGGGGCAAAAAGCCCGGTTAAGCTATCGAAAAATCAGTAAAATATGCCCGAAGTATAAGGTCTTCGGTAGCCTCAAGGTCGGCATTTACTCGGTCAACAATTCTTTTTCCAATCTCAACCAAATCCCTTTCGACTGTAATCTCGTCAATTGTCAGTTCGCCCAATGTGTTGAGCACGGAATTGCGAATCGCAAAATTAAACGCCTCAAGCTCCAATGCCGCCGCCTCGTCAACAACCTCAAAGATAATTGTACATTTTACTTGTCTGCGCAGGTCTTCACCATAGTTAAAATTTGTTGAAAACTGCGGTCCGGGATTGTATGTAGCGACCGGAATAATTCTTGGCTCATCAGCTTCGCAAGCCGCGAGCAAAAACAAGGCCACGAGCGCAAGCGCAACAAACGACGCTATCTGTCCGCAAACGGTTCTCTTCACTATAAAAACCTCCATCTCATTGGATTATCATAACATCTCTGTGAATTTGCTTGACTATGTACTATGTAAGGATACATTGAAATAACAAAAAAGTCAATAAAACTTATCAAGAAAATCTACACGGTCTGAACCGCATGTGATATTGTCTCCCCGAGGCGAGTTTGCCTACGGCACATACGCAATTAGCCCTGCGGTCGGACGACCGCAGGGCTGCTGCAATGATTTTTTTGCGGCAAGGCCGCAAAGATAATGCGTTGAAGATTTACCAGATATCTACGGTATAATATTTGCCGTCCACCTGAACAATCTCAAAAACGATGTATGTAGAAGAGCCGCTAGTATACCAGACATCAGCGTCTATTCTGAAATACTCCGAGATATTGATATTCAAATATGCGTTCAGATCTCGCAAATCGCTCGTGTCAAAAACTCGGTGCGAGTCGCGGTCAATTTCCCAGCGCTCAATTTTATCTCCATATCTGCCGGACTCGCTGTCAAGCTGCCGCACAATGTCCCTCTTGCTAAGATCGCCATAAACGGTTTGCACGGAAAGAATCTCCGTCATTCGCGGTAAAAATAAATCATAAATAGCTTCATAATCTTCTTCGACCGCCGCTTTGAAATAGCTCTCTATAAGCGCATCGGGGCTGCTAAACCCTCCGCCGCCGGAAAAGAATAAGAAGTATGCCCCTACCGCGGCGGCAGCGACCACGGCTACCACAATAAGAATGATTAAAATCGGCGGCTTTTTTGTTGCCACGCTCTGTCCTGCGGGGTAGTACGGGGCTTGCCCGTATTGCGCTTGCTGTGGCGGGTATGCAGGCTGCTGCGGTGGATAAGCCGGCTGCTGATATGCCGGTTGCTGATATTCAGGTTGCGAAGGAGGGTAAGCCGGTTGTTGTGGCGGATATGCCGGTTGTTGCGGGGGATAAGTCGGCTGCTGTGGCGGATATGCGGGCTGTTGATATTCAGGCTGCTGCGGAGGGGGGGCGTATGACGGCTGCTGCACTGGTTGCTGAGGTGGCATCGCCGGCGCGCTTGACGCAGCGTCGCATGCACTGCAAATCGGTGCATCTGTGTTTGTCTGGGTGCCGCATTTTTGACAAAACATATCTCTTTCTCCTTATTTTTTTTGAACATTAACCTCGCCTATGCGAGATTGTGGTGACCCGTACGGGACTCGAACCCGTGTTATCGGCGTGAGAGGCCGATGTCTTGACCGCTTGACCAACGGGCCATATATTATATAAAGCTCGGCGAATGATACAACGTGCCATTTTTCCATATCATAGAGCAAATATCCTGCGGCAAACCGAACACCTCAAATTGCTGCCGCCCGGATGCGGGAAAAATGACCTAAATCATCATATCACACTATGGCAATGTTTGTAAACAACAATTCTATATATCAGCGCAGCTGCGCAAACGCTTCAAAATACCGCTCACCAAGTTTATTCAAAGCGTCACGGCAAAAATGGATCGTGTCGTCTGTGCCAAACTGTTCGGCGTTCGACTTCAAACCTTCGGTTTCCACAAAAGCGGCATTCTCAAGTGTTTGGCAAACCTCACGAATGGCACGGGATACAGGCTCGGCATCGCCGGACAAACTCTGTTTCCATTGCGGGACAAAATCTCCCGCGATATACGGCAAATCGGGACAGTTAAAAGCGTCTCTCACAAGCCCAACCATGCGCGTCAAGTTTTTCTTATGCACATCGGCGGGATGCCCGACATCCGTTTCGCCCTGATGCCATATGAACGCGGCAAGTCGGTTTTGGGGATTGAGAGACAGAGCGGTTTTTATCAAATCCATCATGGTAAGAAATAAATCGTCCTGCGGCCCCCACCGGCAATCGGAAAAACCCGTCCCGCCCACGGCCGCACGAATGATAAGAAGTTTACGCCCTTCGGCCAACATTCCTGTGCTTTGGTATCTCCCGGCAAACGTCAAAGAAAAATCTCCTTTGATTTCATTCCCGCAAACGATCTCCGCCGCCTGACAGATGGTAAAATCCCGGTTCAAATATAAAATATCCGCGCTCGGCTCATACGGTGTTTCCGCAATCCCGAAACCCGCGCCCTCCGCGTTTGACTGCCCGCCTTGTATGATGATGTCAAAGTTATCGCGGCAAAAATCTCTTATCACGCAAACCACTCCTCAAAAGTAATATTGAATTAAGTATAGCATATCTCAAATCAAATTTCATTAGAGGATTGCCGCGCTGTTTTCAGCGTTAACACGCATTTTTCGCATTTTTGCGCATTTTAATAAACCCTTTTTAATTTTCTCTTTACAAGCACGGCGGAATTATGTATACTATGCAGTACATTTTCTTGGGCCTATAGCTCAGCTGGTTAGAGCACACGACTGATAATCGTGAGGTCGGTGGTTCGAGTCCACTTGGGCCCACCAACACTACAACCCTGCGGCATTACAACCGCAGGGTTTTTTGCGCGTGTTCACCGCCTGATGCCTTTGTTTTTATTGGCTTTTCTGCTCCATCTTGCGATGCTTTTGTTTCGCTCCCATTTTTCGCGAAGGGCGGCGGCTTTGTCCTCTGCATAGAGGGCTTCGCGCCTGAGCTTTTGGTAGTTCTCCAAACGCTTTTCTGTTATCCTGCCGCTTGCTATGGCTTCCAAGACAGCACAGCCCGGCTCGCTTTGGTGGCGGCAGTCTGAAAAACGGCAGCCGCCCATCAGCTCTTCCACATCAGCAAAGGTTTCTCCGACGCCTTCTGTCGCATCCCACATACCCAAAGTTCGCATACCCGGCGTATCAATTACCATCGCGCCGGACGGGAGCATAAAGAGCTGTCTGTGCGTTGTGGTGTGGCGGCCCCGGCTGTCGTCCTCACGGATGGCTTTGACCGCCATAACATTTTGTCCCATCAGCGTATTTAGCAGACTGGATTTTCCCACCCCCGACATTCCGAGAAACACTACGGTTTTACCGGGATGTAAATAGGCTTTTAGCCGGTCTAACCCCTGTGAGCTTACTATGCTGACGGGGATTATCTCAACATCTCCCTCAATGCTTTGCACTGCGGCGACTGCTGCGTTGCTGTCCGCGAGGTCGGCTTTTGTGAGGATAATCACAGGAATCGCGCCGCTTTGCCGCGCCAAAACAAGATATCGCGTAATGCGGCTCGGGTTAAAATCCCGGTTTAGCGACGTCATGATAAACACATAGTCAAAGTTTGCCGCCACCGCCTGCTGACCCGCGTTCGGGTTTGGGTCACGGCGGATAAATTGACTTTTTCTCGGCAGAGTTTTGATAATCTGTCCGTCGCCGCCTTCCACCGCGCGAACCCAGACAAAGTCGCCCACGGTGGGGAATGTTTCGTCTTTCTCTCCATAATAGACGCTTGTTTTAAGTTTGCCGGGCATCTGGCCGCCTTGCGTTATCAGCTCAAACCGCTCTCTATGTATAGCGGTGACCCGGGCCGGTAATAATCCGTCGGGCGGCGCTTCGGTTTCGATATAGCCGTACTCTTCCAAATTAAACATTGTATTATATGCTCCTTTTTTCTAATTGCTTTTCATCCTAAATTGTACAATTTAGGTTTCATTGTTGATTTTGTGTGTCAAACTGCCTGCTTCTCGCCTCTTGCGTCTGCCTCACGGCATAACAATATCGCAGTACAAGCAGCTTCGTTAGCTGCTGTTTGTACTGCGGGGCATCGGATAAAGAAAATGGATGCGACCTGCATCGCATCCCACCGCGCCAACGAAGTTGGCACTTAGCAGTTATTCACGAAAGGTTACTTGCTTGGCGCAAAATGAGATAGAGGACTTCTTCCTTGTCTCATTGTCTCAAAGCCTTATGCCGCTTTGAGGTCATTTGCGCCCAATATTCGGTTTTAGTTTATCATCACCATAAATAACGACATAACAACAACCCCTTTCGGAAGTAAATTGCTGCTCGGAAGAAAATCTCTTCCAAAGAACTAAGCCATATTATATTGCGTTACATATAAAATGTCAAGGCGAAAAAACTCTAAAATTTATTGCGAAAAAACTCTAAAATTTATTGCCTCAATGTTAATAAAATAAATTACCCCAAGCCCGTGCATTTACAATGTTTATACACGGGCTTGGGTTTTTGCTGCGTCATGACCATCGGCACAGCCGATAGCTATGACTTTTGGAGAGGGCATTTACATATCAGTCACGAAAGGCAGTTTTCCCGCCTATGCTCTATCTCCACTCGATTTGTCGCTCTTCCGTAGTCCTCATCTTGTTATTCCGTAAGCGTTGCAAAACAAAATGAACTCCAGAGAGCCTGCAAAGCCTTCAAACACCTGCTCCCGGGTTGCCCCGACATTCAGTGCTCTTACCCAATTTGCTTTGCCATTCTGGTCGGATGCGCGTCCGAAGAATGCTTGATACAATGTTTCAACGAAATCCTCGTTGCTTAAATTTTTTGCGTTCATCTCTGCGCTAAACATGAACCCGTACACAACCTGTGTGGCTGTCTTTGTGCCATTTTCAAGAGCTTTCAGCCAGTAGGTGTATCCTCCCGCATCCGGGTCGCGCCCAAGGATGTTTTTATATAGGTTTGTCACATAAGCAGCAGTCGAGAAAGGAGCAGGTCCTGACGGTTTCTGCGGTTGAGTGTTCGGTTTAGAAGCAGGAGTTTTCGGTGTCTGTGGTTCTTCCTCGATCACGTCGGCGTTGATGCTCCACTTGAGATGTTCTTCCTCTTCTTCCGACTCGTCGTCATACGTCGCTGTGTAGGCCGTGCCATCGTCCGTGAACTTAAACTCGGTCACTCCGGCAGGGATTCTGAACTCTTCGGCATCATCGTCATATGTGACGCCGCTCTCGTCCGTTATCTCAACGTCGCCGTCCGCTTCGTATGGGAGATGCGTGTATTCTTCCTCCGGGGATTCCACCGTGATTGCCACGGATTCGGAGAAAATAATGCCGTCCTCGTACTCACCATCAATAGACATGAGCGAGAACGTCACGGTATATATGCCATCTTCAATGGCGTAGAAATACAGGTCTATCCAACCGAGGACTATCTCAACCTCTTCTGCATCATGTCCACCGCCCATTAGGTCGCCTATGAACCCTGTCTGCACCGCATCAAAAACAGCTATATGCTCCGTCTCTTCTTCCGGGTCTATCGGGTACGGCTGCGCAAACACCACAAAAGCCTTGCCTGCCGCATCAGCTTTGTCTTCCCCTTCACCCGTTGTGACCGTGACGCCGACGTACAAATCGGTTTCCTCAACGCCTTCAAGGTCAAGGCTGTCAAAGATGAGCGATGAAACTTTTCCTTCATATTCCCCCATGAAGTCCGCAAGGTCAAACTCGGGGTCTTCTTCGACTTTGAAGAGGGATATGCCTTCCATTTCGCCCTCTACAAACTCAAAGGGGTTTTCCGGCATCGTTTGAATTTCCTCGGGGTCTGCCGTGAAGTTTGCGGACGGTCCAAGCTCTTCCTCGATCACGTCGGCGTTGATGCTCCACTTGAGATGTTCTTCCTCTTCTTCCGACTCGTCGTCATACGTCGCTGTGTAGGCCGTGCCATCGTCCGTGAACTTAAACTCGGTCACTCCGGCAGGGATTCTGAACTCTTCGGCATCATCGTCATATGTGACGCCGCTCTCGTCCGTTATCTCAACGTCGCCGTCCGCTTCGTACGGGAGATTCGTGTATTCAGCCTCCCCTCCGGCTCCCGGACTTTCTTCCACGTCGGCCAACGCCGCCAACGGAATCGTCGTGCTCATGATTGCGAGCGCAACCACAAGCACAATTGCAATGGTTTTTGCGAATGTCTTTTTTTTCATACTTTGTTTACCTTCTGCTTTCTAAAAAATTTTTCGCAAAAGGCCATAACTAAAAGGCACGCAGAAAGACACTATGCGCCTTGCCTACATGCCGATATAAAATCAAACATTTATCACAAAAAGCTCCGCAAAAAAGCTAAACAAGAGGGACTGCTCCCACAACTGCAGGGTGGGGGGTTGCAAACGGCAGTACAATGCTGTATACTGTCTGTGGTCGCAGTGGCGGATTTTCTGTGTCTGTAGGCTTCGGTTTGAGGTACCCCCTACATTCGCCGCGATTATATTGGGTGTATACTCGCGGTCGCTGCGGCCTTTCATTATGACCCAGCATGAGTAAACTACCAGATGTTGTAATAAAATGCAAGAACTTTTTTGCAAATTTTGCAATATTTTTTTTGATTTTTTCGGGGGGGGGGGGGGGGGGGGGCCAAAAAAAAAAAATC
>Ga0099364_10005683_pt1 | contig 18446 bp, 17 predicted proteins | sample TergutTh196P3_FD_73070 | JGI IMG/M metagenome (GOLD analysis project Ga0099364, IMG submission 73070) | Microcerotermes parvus P3 segment gut microbial communities from Pointe-Noire, Republic of the Congo - Th196 P3 | ecosystem: Host-associated > Arthropoda: Insects > Digestive system > Gut ...
GATTCGCTGCCTGATGATATTGATTTTAACGGGCAGACGCTTACCATATTCGCGGCAAATCCGGATGAAGTTTATTCCGACGGCGAAACCGGCGATATAATTAACGATGCGGTGTACAGGCGCACCTCGGCGGTTGAAGAACGGCTGAATATGAAATTAAACGTAATAGAGAGTCCGCCCTGGAACGAATATGATACGACGCTGAATATGATTCGAAGGAGCGTGCTTTCGAATGATAACGCTTATGATTTAATATACGGCTGGTCCGCGCTTATGCCGCATTTATCCGTTGAAGGGCTGTTTATGAACATAAACGAAATGCCGTACGCGGAATTATCCGCGCCGTGGTGGAACCAAAGTATTATCAGCGAATCAACGCTGCTGGGTGAACTGCATTTTATTGTCGGAGACGCGGCGCTGTCTCTTTTGCAGACATATTCGGCGATGCTTATAAACAACGAACTTCTGGAGGAATACGACCTGCCCGATATATATGATGTTGTTTTTGACGGGAAATGGACGCTGGATTATATGAGCGGACTGGTAAAAAACGTTCACAGGGACATAAACGGAGACGGAATAATGGATGAAAACGATTTGTTCGGCTGCGTGTTTGATAATGTGAATCAGATTGATGCTTTTATGCAGTCTTCAAATATAAAAATGATCGGTAAAGACAGCGATGATGTGCCGTACCTTGACGCTGAAACCGAAAAATTAAGCACACTTGTCGGGAATGTATATGATCTTTTATACAACAACACGGGTGTGATTGTTTTTGATCTTTATACGGGCGAAAAAGTGATGCCTATGTTTAAAAACGGTCAAACACTGATTGCACCTGTACTTTTTGACAATATTGTACAGAATTTCAGGGATATGGAAGCGGATTACAGCATAGTGCCTTACCCGAAATACAACGAGCCGCAGGATAAGTATTATTCGCGCATACAGGACGGGGTTTCTTTTTTGTGTGTTCCCGTAAGCTGTGATAAAACCGAAATGGTTGGCGCTTTCATGGAAGCTATGGGTTCGGAGAGTTATAAAAACTTGACACCGGTATATTTTGATATTGCGATGAAAGTAAAATATGCACGCGATGAAATTTCATCCAAAATGCTGGATATAGTCCGCGAGGGCTCTTATTTGAATTTTGCAAGCATATACAACACAAGAATCGGCACGCCGTGGAATATGCTGCGCGATTTGATGCATGCCCAAAACAGTAATTTCGCCTCATGGTATGAGAGAAACGAACGCACGGTTACAAATGAAATAGAGCAGATTATTAAAGATTTTGTAAGATAAACCATAAAAAATAATTATAAACGCGAGGTATTTATGTTTAATATTATCAAAAAAACTGCGGTTTTATTTGTTTTTGTGTGCATAACGGTATCATTGATATATTCATGCAGCGATAACAACGGCAGCGCGGAAGACGGCGCTGTAAATCCGCAGGAGAATGCCGGCGGAGATATTCTGCAGGAAGATATATCTGATTCGCTGCCGGGCGGTTTGGATTTCGAAGGCGCGGAAATACGCTTGATGCATAGGGAAGAATGGGACCTTTGGTGTTATGAAATAGCGGTTGAGGGCGAAACGGGCGATATAGTAAATGATGCTGTTTATCACAGAAACAAAACCGTCGAAGAAAGACTTAATGTACGAATAAAACCTATACCGTCTCCCGGCGGTTATCCTTGGCTTGATAACGACAGATTTAACGATACGGTAAGAAATTCGGTAATGGCGGGAAGCGATGATTACGATATAATCGCGGGATACGCATATTTCATGCCGGTGCTTGCGTCGGAAGGCATATTTTACAATTGGAACGAAGTGAGTCATATAAAGCCCGGCGAACCTTGGTGGTGTGCGGGATATAACGATCAGATGACTATCGGCGGCAAAATGTATTTTATCACGGGGGATATTGCGCTGTCGATGCTGACAAATATGTTCGTGATGTATTTCAACAAAGATGCTGCCCTGGAATTAGAGCTTGAAAATTTGTATCAGACAGTGCTGAACGGCGAGTTTACGATTGATAAAGTATCGGAGCTTATAAAAGACGCTTACAGGGATTTAAACGGAAACAGCAGAGCGGATGCGGACGATATGTATGGGTATATAACAACAACAGGTAATTTTGTCGATATGTTTTACAACGCTTTTGACCAGCCTGTAATAAAAAAAAACAGGGACGGAATACCGCAGTTAATGATGAATACTCAGAAAATGATTAATATAATTGATAAAATATACAATTTTTTCTACGAAAATGATAATGTATATGCGGCAGACGAAGGTACTGCGGGTAATCTTTTAGTGGATACATTTACTGAAAACAGGGTTCTTTTTATGCCCGGAACGCTTTACACAAATGAAGAGCTCCGCGCTATGGACAGCGATTACGGCATACTCCCGCTTCCGAAATGGGATAAAGACCAGGCTGATTATTATACCACTTCGCAAAATTCATATTCTCTGTTTTCGATTCCTGTAACATGCACAAAAATTGACACGGTAGGCGCGGCTGTTGAAGCGTTATGCGCTGAAAGCTACAGAAGAGTCTCACCGGCTTATTATGAAATAGCTCTTAAAACAAAATATTCGCGCGATGAAGAAACCTCGCAGATGCTTGATTTGATAAGGGCAGGAATAACGTTTGATTTCGGCGTATTGAATTCAATAAGCCTGGATAACATACAAAATATTTTCAGAACATTGATGACCGAAAAAAGCAGGGATTTCGTATCGCGTTACGAACAAAGCGAGTACAGATATGAAGAATTGCTCCGGAATCTTGCCGATGAATACCGGAATCTGCCGTGACTTTAGACCAATAAGGTTATAAAATTAAAAGAGGATTAAAAAAGGTATGATAAGAAAATATTCATATAAAACAAAAGGCTCATGCGCAAGCGAAATAGAGCTGAAAATAAATGAAAAGCAGACAATAGAAGAAATACGTTTTATTAACGGATGTCCGGGAAATACAGACGGGATAGCAAGGCTTGTTACGGGTATGCAGGCCGAAGAAGTGATAAAAAAACTAAAAGGCACGGACTGCGCCGGCAAAGGCACGTCCTGTCCCGACCAGCTGTCGGCAGCCCTTGAATGTGCGCTTAAAAGTTTTGAGGGGTAATAAATACAGCTTCACTCCGTTATTCTTTGCAGCTCCCTTTCCAGCCTCGGTTTGTTTCTTTCAACAAAAGACGCGATATTGGCGTTGAGGTCTTCCGCAAGCATAGAGATATCCTGGGCGAAACCGCCGAAATTTATAAAAGTTCCCGTGTCATAATGCAGGTTGTTAAAAATATATTCTATCATTTCCTCCGATTCGTCGTCTCTTGCGGTCCTTGTTTTTAATATGTTTTCATAAAACACGGGGATAACGTTACGGTATCCTTCGTATGAGAGCACTTCCATAAACAAACCCGTATCCGCCAATTCGGAGTTTACCGAGGGAACACAGATTATAGGCACGCCGAGCCCGTAAACGTTGGGCATATATTCCGGCTGGGCCGCGTTATATTTGGGAACGGGGATTATGCCGAAATCCGTGTCGTATTCGCGCATATCGACCGCCCCGACCGCCCATTCAAAACGGAACAGCACGTTGTCCTGCCTGAAATCGACGGGGATTCTTCTTGTGTTCGCGCTGTATGCTTCGTCATAGAAAACAGAGAGTATATTTTGTATTTTTGATATATTGCCGTCCGCATCCACGGTAATCTGCAAAGCGCCGCCTGAATCCGTCTCCATCAGTTTTATTCCGCAGCCGTTCAAAAGATTCCAGACGCGGTCGCGGTCATAGCTTATGCCCCACATATCATCTTCCGTCATTATGCCGTCGCCGTTTAAATCGCGTGAAACCTGCCTTGACATTTCTGCCATTTTGTCGATTGTCCAGCCGCCGTTTTGCACAAGCTCATACGGGGATTCAAGATTATAATCACCCGTAATGGTTTTATTGAACATTACCAGCGCCGCCAAACTTATCTCGCGCGTTGAAATACTGCCGCTAAGCCCGAACCGTTTGCCGCCGATAAGGAGCGCGTCGGAGCTTTTCTGCCGCCACCACGGGTTTTCAAAATCGATATTTTCAAGCTCGCTCATTTCGATTATATAATTGTCCGTCAAAAGACCCGCGAAGTTAATACCCCGTATCATGGCGATATCATACGCCTGATCCCCCGCTCTCACAGCCGTCTGCAGCAGGCTTACCGCTTCGTCTTCACCTTGAATCTGCACGATTCTGCAGTTATACAGCTCTTCGATTTTGGCTTTTCTGTTATAGGCGGCGTCATTTAACGGGTCAGCCGTCTGTTCCTCCGGCGCGAGATCGCGCACTTCCATAAACTCCGCGCCCCACCAGCCTGCGGTAAGTATTTTAAATTCCCTGCCGCCCATATCTGTTACCGGAAACTCCGGTGTATCCTCTGTCGGCTCGGCTGTGTCCGCCGGGTCAAACCCGTTTACACCCTGCGGCTCTCCGCTGTCCGGGTCATCTGCCGTATTGCCGGAACAAGCCGGGGCAATAAATACCAAAACGCCGAACATTACAACGGATAGTATAATTTTTAAATTTTTCATTTTCTGCTCCCGTAATCAAAACATTTTAAATAATATCATTTCAGTATACAGTCAATGGTATCATAAACATATAGATTAACATTTTCTGAAATGTAAAATAATATATTAATTTTTTTTTTACAAACCACTTGACAAGCTGAATTTTTTGTGGTATTATATACAGCGTGAATTTTATTTTATACAGGAGGCGCAAGATGACGGCAGCACACAAAAACACGGCGTTAAACGGTATTCTCGTTCTTATTATCAGCATTATTGCCATTATTATCAGCAATAGTGCCGTTTTGCGTCGCATAACTTAAAGAGGGAATAATATAAAAGCAACCTCTTGCGAGCAAAAACGCCGCAAGAGGTTTTTTTTATTTTATAAAAAATTTTTTTAAAACCGAAAGGAAGTTTTTATTATGACACAGCAATCACAAAGCAAAACCGGCGAAACAAAAAAACAGGGAGTTCACGCGGTTATCGCGGCTATCGCAATCCAGCTCACTCTTGGCGTCGCTTATATCTGGAGCGTTTTCCAGACAGGTATCGCAAACAGTATTTTTGACGGCAATAACGCCGCGGCAGCGCTTACATTTTCCATACTGCTCGCCACGCTGACAGTCGGAAGCGTAATCGGCGGTAAGCTCGCGGCCAAATATACCACGCGCCGCGTGATTTTTATCGGCGGGCTGATCCTCGCTGCGGGCTTCTTCCTCGCGGCATTCGTTCCGGCGGAGCTGTCATGGCTTTTATGGATTACTTACGGAGCGATGGGCGGAGTCGGCATGGGCTTCACTTACTCTACGACCATTGCCTGCGCTCAAAAGTGGTATCCTCATAAAAAGGGGTTTATTACGGGAATAATCGTTTCTTCGCTTGGATTGGGCGGCGTTGTTTTTACGCCTGTCGTAGAAAAACTTATCGCTGTTTTCGGCGGGACGGAAGCCGGGGAGCAGAAAACATTTATGGTTCTCAGCGCGGTTTTCCTGATTGTTTGCAGCATAGGCAGTATTTTTATGAAAAACCCTCCCGACGGCTATATTACGGGCAGCGCAGCCTCAAACGCCGTTACGGTAAAAAGTTATTCGTCGTCGGAGATGCTTAAAACTCCGCAGTTTTACTTAACGGCGCTCACCTATCTGCTCGCCTGCATGGGAGGGCTTATGATGATAGGGTTCGCAAAACCGATTGCGGTCGCCAAAGAACTCGAATCCACCGCCACAATCGGCGTGCTCGCCATATCTATGTTTAACTCCGCCGGACGGCTGATATGGGGTATGATTTCGGACAAGCTCGGACGCATAAATACAATCTTAATACTGCTTACCGGCTCAGCGGTTCTTTCGCTGCTGGTCAACTTGGCAGCAGGGTATTCGATCTATATATTAATCGCGTTTATCGGATTCTTTTACGGCGGAATCATCGGCACATTCCCGTCATTGACCGCCGACCTTTTCGGACCGAAACACATGGCGACAAACTATGGCTTTGTACTTCTCGGATTCGGCGCGGGAGCAATTATTTCATCGCAGATCGCGGGTTTTTATAAAAACTCACTTGATAAATCCCAATTGGTTGAAGGGTACATTAAAGGGGACGTCAGCGCTATGCTCCCCGCGTTTGTGATCGCGTCGTGCTGCGCCGCGGCCGGGATTTTGATGATGTTTGCTTTAAAAGCGCTGATCAAACCGAAAAATTAAAACCGGAAGTATTGATATTAACAAATAAATCATATTTTTATCACAATATTCTGTTATGATTATAATTAAAATATATATTAAAAAAAAGCGGATCGTGATAAAAAATGAAAATTTTGGTTATATGCGATGATAAATATCATCATGAAGAGGTTATAAAACCGGGGCTTGAGTTTCTGCAGAACGAAAACAGCGTGACATATGCGGCGGATATGAGCGGATACTCTTTTGACAGCAAGCCGCTCTCGGAGTATGACGTTGTGATAACCGCCAAAGACAAAAATATCTCAAAATCAAACGAGGAGAGCTGGCTTGGCGAAGACGTGATAAAACAATACGAAGATTATGCGAACGGCGGCGGAGGATTGATTTTTCTGCATGCGGGCAGCGTATTGTGCAAACATTCAGAGATATTAAAAAATATATCCGGATGCTCGTTTGAAAGCCATCCGGAGCAGTGCGAGGTTGATTTCTGCATAACATCAGCTCACCCGATCGTTTCCGGAGCGGTTGACTTCACCGAAAAAGACGAGCATTATTTTATCGACTTTACAGCCTCCGACGCGGATATTTTCCTTAAAAGCCGTTCAAACCACGGCATACAGCCCGCAGGGTACACAAGGCTCCACAACGGCAAAGGCCGGGTATGCGTGCTCACCCCGGGGCATAATTTAAGCGTTTTTAATAACGAACAGTATAAAAAAATTATAAAAAACGCCGTCGACTGGTGCGGCGGAAAAATAAATTAAATTAAAAATTTTAAGGAGAACTATTTATGCTGAAAGTTACACAGCCACAGCCCACTCCGGGCAACACCGAGTGGTTCCGGCACGATCGGTTCGGTCTGTTTATCCATTGGGGGCTTTATGCCCTTCCCGCGCGCCATGAATGGATAAAAAACATGGAAACCATACCCGACGAAGTTTACGAAAAATATTTCAAGCGTTTCGACCCCGATTTATATGACCCGTCCCTTTGGGCACAGGCGGCGTCCGGCGCGGGCATGAAATATTTTGTGGTAACGACAAAACACCACGAAGGATTTTGTTTGTGGGATACCGACCAGACCGATTATAAATCCACAAACACCCCTTACGGCAAAGATTTGCTTACGCCGATGGTCGAAGCGTTCAGGGAAAAAAACATGAAAGTGGGGTTTTACCACTCGCTTCTTGACTGGCATCACCCGGAATATACACTTGACGAGTGCCATCCTTTTAAAAATAAAGCTGAGGAATACGCGGAAAAATTCAAAGGCAGGGATTTAAATAAATATGTCGATTACCTGCACGCGCAGAGCCGTGAGCTTTTAACGCGGTTCGGCAAAGTTGATATACTCTGGTATGATTTTTCCGTGGGTAAGTCCGAGCGGTACCCAGGCAAAGGCAAAGACGAATGGCGCAGCGAGGAGCTGCTCAAAATTATCCGCGAGCTGCAGCCGGAGATTATAATCAACGACAGGCTGCAGATCGACCAGGACGTAAAAACCCCCGAACAGTATCAGCCGCGCAAATGGGTTGAAGTGGACGGCAAACCCGTTGTCTGGGAAGCCTGCCAGACCTTTTCGGGTTCGTGGGGGTATCACCGCGACGAGCAGACCTGGAAAAGCGTTGAGATGCTTGTTCAGATGCTTATCGATACGGTGAGCAAAGGCGGCAACCTGCTGCTCAACGTGGGTCCCACGGGACGCGGCGAGTTTGACGAGCGCGCCCTTGACCGGCTTTCCGGTATAGGCAAATGGATGAAAAACCATGACCGCTCTATTTACGGCTGTACGCAGTCCCCCGAGGAGTTCACCGCTCCGCGCGACTGCCGCCTGACATATAACCCCGAGCTGAACCGCCTCTATATCCATATGTTCAGCTACCCGTTCGGCGGGTTTTTTATGGACGGCAAAGAGATCTGCGAAAGAATCGAATACGCGCAGTTCTTAAACGACGCTTCGGAAGTGCGCTATTCAATAAACGACAACGCCGTTTCATTTAATATCCCCGTGGTAAAACCCAACGTGACCGTGCCGGTTATAGAAGTGTTTTTAAAGTAAATATTTAAACAAACAAAAAAATCCGCTCCTGCGGATTTTTTTTGTTTGTTTTATGCGCCGGAAAACATTGTTCACAGTTTTTTTACAATATAGAGATTATATGTTTCTTGACAAAACGATTAAAAAATGGTAAATTTAAATATGGTTTAGCACTATGGGTATAAGAGTGCTAAAGTGTTTGAAACGGAGGGAGGTAGGATTGTATGGAATTAAGCGAACGCAAAAAACTGATATTAAAAGCGGTCATCGACACTTATATCGAAAAATGCGAGCCTGTCGGCTCTAAGTATCTTGCGGATTATTACAACATAAATTTATCCCCGGCGTCAATCCGCAACACGATGAACGAGCTTGAACATCTGGGACTGCTTGAACAGCCGCATACTTCTGCGGGGCGTATACCGTCAAGTCTCGGATACCGCGTTTATGTTGATAATATTATGCAGAATTATATGCTGAGCTCGAACGAGATTAAAGAAATAACAGATAATCTCAACATGAAAATCTCGCGTTTGGATAAAATAATCGAACAGGCGGGCAAACTTGTATCGTCTATGACCTCTCTGATGTCGGTTTCGATGACTCCCAAATCAAATTCTGTCAGTATAATAAAAATCGACTGCGTTTACTTTGATTTGAATAATTTTCTGCTTGTCATTTTAACGTCGGTAAATATCGTCAAAACCAAGCATATTTACAGCAGATTCGATATAAGCGAAGAAATTCTTACACACCTCAAGAATGTGCTGAACAAAAATCTTGCCAATGTCGATATAAATACGGTTTCGCTGCCGCTCATTCTTAACATGGAAACGCTGCTCGGCGCTTATTCGGGGATTATATCACCTGTGCTTAAAGTGATATACGAGGCTGTGCGCGAGATAAATGAAACCCATATATATATAGACGGCGCGGGGAATCTTTTGGATATGCCGGAATATCACGATTTGGAAAAAGCGAGGAGTCTGGTTAATCTGATCGAAAATAAAAACTGTATAACCGAGATATTTTCAAGCTCCGAAAAAGACAGCCTGAATATTTATATCGGCGAAGAAAACGCGGTAACCAGCGAAGGGGATTCCAGTTTTATATTCAAAACTTTTTCGCTCAGCGGCGAAACCTTAGGAGCTATCGGCGTAATGGGTCCGAAACGTATGGATTATTCCAAAATTATAGCGAAACTTGAATATTTCGCAGAAAGTATGGCTGAAATAATAAAAAACGAAACCGACGAAATTAATTCTTACACAGCATTGGACGACTCGAATTTTATACAGGGGGGGAAAAACGAAAATGAACGGTAATAGCGGTAATGCTGATTACATCGAAAACATCGAAAATATTGATTTTGAAAACGAAGAACCCGAAAACACAGAGCAGAAAACAGAAGAAACGGCGGTTAATGAAGAAGATATTGCCGATGAAAAAATCAAGGAAGTGACAGACAAATATATACGGCTGTATGCGGAGTATGAAAATTTCAGAAAACGGACGGCGAAAGAAAAAAGCGAGATATATTCGAACGCCGCCGCGGATATATTGAAAAATATTCTGCCGGTGATGGATAATTTTGAGCGGGCTCTGCAATTTTCGGGAGATGAGCCCGAAAAGATTTTCGAAGGCATAAAAATGATAGAAGCGCAGTTTGCCGCCGCGCTCTCAAACCTCGGCGTTGAGGAAATAAAAGCCGAAGGGGAACAGTTTGATCCCGCGCTGCATAATGCGGTGTTCCATGAACAAGACGAAAATCAGCCGGATAATACGGTTACGGAAGTTTTGCAGAAAGGCTATATAAAAGGGGACAGAGTGCTGCGTCCTGCGACGGTTAAGGTTGTAAATTAGTTAAAAAAAGTTAATATAATAATTACGGAGGGGTTTAATTTATGGGAAAAATAATAGGTATAGATTTAGGCACGACCAACTCGTGCGTTGCGGTTCTTGAAGGCGGCGAAGCGGTGGTTATGGCCAATACCGAAGGCGCAAGAACAACGCCGTCTGTTGTGGCGTTCTCCAAAACCGGCGAGCGCATGGTCGGTCAGGTCGCCAAAAGACAGGCGATAACCAATCCTGACAGAACAATCGCTTCAATAAAACGCGATATGGGAAGTGACAGAAAAATTAAAATCGACGATAAGAGCTATACCCCGCAGGAAATATCTGCGATGATTTTACAAAAACTTAAAGCCGACGCCGAAGCGTATCTGGGCAGCACCGTGACCCAGGCGGTTATAACCGTTCCCGCATATTTTTCCGACGCTCAAAGGCAGGCGACAAAAGACGCGGGCAAAATAGCGGGGCTTGAGGTGCTGCGTATAATAAACGAGCCCACGGCGGCGGCGCTTGCTTACGGTATGGATAAAGACCAGGAACAGAAAGTGATGATTTTTGATTTGGGCGGCGGCACGTTCGATGTGTCCCTTCTTGAGATAAGCGACGGGGTGTTTGAGGTTCTTGCCACCGCGGGAAACAATAAACTCGGCGGCGATGATTTTGACGACAGGGTTATCGAATGGCTCGCGGGCGAGTTCAAGCGTGAGAACGGTATTGATCTCAACCAGGATAAAATGGCGCTCCAAAGGCTTAAAGAGGCGGCGGAAAAAGCTAAAATCGAGCTCTCTCAAATGGCTTCCACTTCAATAAACTTGCCGTTTATCACAGCGGACGCGAGCGGTCCCAAACATTTTGAAACAAATCTTACCCGCTCGAAATTTAACGAACTCACCGCCGATTTGGTGGATAAAACAATGGGGCCCACAAAACAGGCGCTTGCCGACGCGGGGCTAAATCCGTCGCAGGTCGACAGGATTTTGCTTGTGGGAGGCTCAACGCGTATTCCGGCGGTTCAGGACGCGGTGCGCAATTTTATCGGCAAAGAACCGTTCAAAGGCATAAATCCCGATGAATGTGTGGCTGCCGGCGCGGCTATACAGGCGGGGGTTCTGGGCGGCGACGTTAAAGATTTGCTGCTGCTCGATGTCACTCCGCTTTCCCTCGGTATTGAAACGCTCGGCGGTATATTCAATAAACTTATCGACAGAAACACCACAATACCGGTCAAAAAAAGCCAGGTATACTCAACGGCGGCGGACGGTCAGACCTCTGTTGAGATCCATGTGCTTCAGGGCGAGCGCGAGATGGCGGCGGGCAACACCACCCTCGGCAGGTTTACCCTTGACGGCATACCTCCCGCTCCAAGGGGGATGCCGCAGATTGAGGTGACGTTTGACATTGACGCCAACGGTATAGTGAATGTGAGCGCCAAAGATAAAGGCACAGGCAAAGAGCAGCATATAACAATAACCTCGTCGACGAATATGGATAAAGGCGAGATCGATAAAGCGGTTAAAGAGGCGGAAAGGTTTGCGGAAGAGGATAAAAAACTCAAAGAGAAAGCCGAAGTTAAAAATAACGCGGAGCATATGCTGTTCCAGTCCGAAAAAACGCTTGAAGACCTGGGCGATAAAATAACCGAAGAAGAAAAACAGCCTGTGCGGGACGCTGTAGAAAAACTCCGCGCTGTGGCGGGTTCTGAAGATACGGAAGCGATAAAAGCGGCGACTGAAGAATTGCAGAAACAGTTTTATGATATTTCCGCGAAAATATATCAGCAGGACAACCAAAACCCGAACGATCCGTCCAATTATCAGGATGCAGGCGGAGATAACGGCGATACTTCCGATGACGACGGATATGTGAACACAGAGTTTAACGCCGAAAATGACGAGGAATAATATAATATGGCAGAGAACAAAAGAGATTATTATGAAACGCTCGGCATATCAAAAACCGCGGATGAAGCCGAAATAAAAAAAGCGTACAGGAATCTCGCGAAAAAATACCACCCCGACGTCAACCCCGACGATAAAGCGGCCGAAAAAAAATTCAAAGAGGTGAACGAAGCGTATGAGGTGCTTTCGGACAGCGATAAGAAAGCCCGGTACGACGCGTACGGACACGCCGGCGTTGACCCGAATGCCGCAGGAGGCTTCGGCGGGTTTGATTTCGGCGGAGGCAGAAGCGGCGGAGGTTTCGGCTCTTTTGATATGGGGGATATACTGAACGATTTTTTCGGCGGATTTTCTTCGGGTTCGGGCAGACGCTCGGCAAATTCGGCGGTTCACGGGGATGACGTCCATACAAGGCTGAACGTAACGTTTGAGGAGGCCGTTTTCGGCTGCACCAAAGAGATAAGTTACGCAAGGATTGAAACCTGCGAGGACTGTTCGGGGTCGGGCGCGGCGAAAGGTTCAAGCCCGGAGACCTGTTCGGTCTGCGGAGGTTCGGGGACCGTCACCACGCAGCGGCGCATGATGGGTATGACGATGAATTCCACTTCAACATGCCAGACCTGCCGAGGTACGGGCAAGATTATAAAAAATCCCTGCTCAACCTGCAAAGGCGCGGGGTTAGTGCGCAGAAACGTTAAAAAATCGGTGGATATCACGGCGGGGGCATACGACGGGATCCGGTTTGCCGTGGGCAGAGAGGGGAACGCGGGGCGCAACGGCGGGGTGCCGGGTGATGTTATCATCACTTTAAGCGTAAAGCCGCATCCGGTGTTTGAGCGCGACGGGAATAATCTATACTGCGATATACCCATAACGTTCACCGAAGCGGCTCTCGGCGGCGAGATCGAGGTTCCGACGCTTGAGGGCAGCGAAAAATACCGTATCGGCGAAGGCACGCAGACCGGTACTGTCCACAGCTTAAAAAACCGCGGGGTGCAGAATATAAAAAACGCGAAGCAGCGCGGGGATTTGTTTTTCAGGGTGACGGTTGAAACCCCGACGGGCTTAAACGAGAAGCAGAAGAATATACTCCGCGAGTTCAATGAGAGCTGCGGCAATAAAAACCATTCAAAAAAAGACGGTTTTTTCAAAAAATTTAAAAAATCATAAAAAAGAGAGGTTGATGGTCATTGTGACCATCAACCTCTCTTTTTTTAACGCGGGCTGAGCTCTATCCCATATTCTCCAGCCAGCTTTTCAATAGACTTTTCAGAAAATTTAGTGTATTTCATAATTTCTTTTAACGGCTTGCCGTCTTTAAGCATATCAACCGCCACTTCTCTTTTACCTTTTTCTTCGCCTTCATCGAGGTATTTCTGTATCGTTGTAGAACCAAGCGGATTTAGAGCGCTGTTCATATGCGTCAGCTCCTTTCTGATTTCACTATCGTGTATATATTTTTCTTAAGCCCATACCTCTGACAAAGGCACACATTCGGATAACGGCGTATTCAATCCTTCTTTCAATTTATCAGCCATGCCGGGTATAGACATCAGATAATCAGTATCATTATCATATAAACCGAGCGTGAACCTTTGGAAGGTTATAAACTCCGCAAGTTTTTCCAATGCACTTTCCGGCAGCGTATCTATTTGATTTTTTATATACTCTCTGTTCATCATGATTTCCTCTCCAAAGATTTAACGTTTCGTTTAAATGGCTTACTTTTTCCGCCGGGCTATACTTCAACCGTCATGTTGCTGTATATGCCTGTATTATCCGAAAAAATTTCGTCTTTTAATAATTCGCTGAGGTTTTCTTTGATAAAAAATGTCACAAGCTCTTTTAAATTTTCTATCGCTTCTTCGTATGTGTCGCCTTGCGTGTAGCAGCCCTGCAATTCAGGACACATAGCAAAATAGCTGTCATTGCTTTGTTTTTTACATATTACCGATAGTTTAGCCGTCATGATTTCCTCCCCAACCATTCTAAAAATTCGTTTTTTTCGTGAAATACATAAACCCAAATATTTTAATCCTCCGATATTTTTGTGAAAAAAATAAATTTGCAAAATTTAAATTACCACTTGACAAAAACTTAAATATATGTTAGAATAATCGTGTAGAAATTAAATAAGCGGGCAACCGCGAAGTGATAGCGACACTTTGCGGTATGCCGAGTGTGACCAAACCACACCAGTTTCGCACCGAATTTCTCCGTACCCGCAGTTATATTATACATCATTTGACAAATTTAGTCAAGATATATTTTTATAAATGTTGCGTTAAAGGGATTTTTGCGCCGTGTGTGGTTTAACTCACACGGTGTTTTTGTTTTGGAAATAAAAAAAATCGGAGGATTTTATGAAAATCGAAAAAAAATTTAGCAAGGTAACGGCGTTTTTGCTTATATTTGCGATGATTGCAGGAATACTTCCGGCGTTTTCGCTGCCGGTATTGGCAGCACAGCCTAATGTTTCTTGGAACGGTAACGGAAATACAATAACCTTAACAGGCAGTGCAACCGTCAATATTGGAGCAAATGCGAGCGGTATTTTAGAGATTCCGGGGAATTCAACCGTTTTTATTGCTAGCCCCGGCAATACTTCAAGCAATCCGCTTACTCTCACTAATGATATTGAGTTAAAATTCACAGGTTCAAACGCACAAATTATTTGGCAGGCCTGTGTCCAGCGAACCAATTCGAGCGGAACATTTGTTTGCTTTAGTTCTTCGCCATGGAGTAATGAAAACAACAACGTAACAATAAGCGGATTAATCCGGCTGGCAGACAGGGGTGATAACGCCGTTTATTGCGATGGTGTAGATTTATTAACAGTCAGCGGTACAGTTCAGTTGTTGAACGCTGTTGGGGATTCTAAAACAATTTATAGTCCTTGGACTTACGTAACAGTCAGCGGGATGGTCGAATTGCGTAGTACCGATGTGCCGTCTTCCGGTTATAATAATCGCAGCGCAATTGATGCACGTGCTGTAGCAGTCAGCGGAGGCACAGTCCAAGCAATTGTAACACCTTGGGCTAATTATAATTCTGGTGTTCTTGTACGTGCAATTAGGGCTTCAAACGTAATAGTCCAAGACGGCGTGGTCGAGGCAGAATCGCAGTATATCAGTATAGCGATTGATGCAGGTCAATATCCGGAGATAGTAAGAGTCAACGGCGGAAGCATGGTAAAAGCGCTAAACGGTGAAGCTATTCGCTTCGCAGGAGGGTATGATTATGATCGTGAAATTATAATAAGCGGAGGCACAGTAAGCAGCAGTTATACTGACCGCTATATCGTAACTCATCATCTATCATATGCCGTGCCCATGCCGACAATTAACATATATAAAAATGGCGATGGTAATCCAAGGTTAACAATCAGCGGAGGTATTATAGAAAATAATACAGTAATCAATACCAACTCCATTTATTTCGCTCCGGTTATCGGAGTGGGTTATGGTGCCACCTTAATTGTCAGAGGAGGTGTACTGAGGAATACTAATGCCGGTACATCAAAACTTATACATTTAACTCCTAATCTCCCTACCCCACTTCCGGCAGCCCTGCTCCTTGGAGGAACATTTCACACAACCTCAAATCAAAACGACACAATTCTTACAAACATAGTTAGTATGGCGCAAGGATATGCAACTGAAAGTATGGCGGTAAGGAGGACGGTTAATACGACACCGTTCACATATGATGCGGGTTCTACCTTGCATTTAGACACGCTGCCGGCTGCCGGCTTAAACGCAACAACTGCTGTATGGGCAACTGAAAACGGGAAGCACGGCATAAGTTACGGCAGAGGGTCGGACATGAATTTTATTGAAGTTCCCGGCGTAATCGTAAATTCCGCACCCGGAGCTGTTAATGGAGTGAAACTGAACAAGACAACGCTTAACCTTAAATTGGGCGCGACCGAAAAACTAATTGCGACCGTTACGCCAACCGACGCAACAAACCAATCCGTAACATGGGTCGTCAGCGGCGATCCAAACGATCCAAGCGCACCAATCGTGGTAGCTTTTGACCCCACTACCGGCACAGTTACCGCGAGCACGACAGAAACAGGCACTTCGGTTATAACGGTCACAACCGACGACGGCGGATTTACCGCAAGCTGCACGGTGACAGTAAGCGAAACAGGAGGGAGCGACAACGCCGCTGCCGACGGCATAGATTACTCTGCGGCTGATTTAATCGTACCGGGTTCGGACAGAAATTTCGGGATTAATTTAACCAAAGAAACATTCATAAAACCTGACGACTATGATATAAAATCATTCAGCATAGACGGCGGTACAAAATGGAAAGCGGCTAAAGCCGACACGTTCTCCGATGCGAAACTCAATAAACTGTTCAGCAAAGAACTGAATTTAAGGATTTCGGACACAGCCATAGACAAAGCCACGAAACAGCCGGGAGAAGGCGCGGTTATCGTGACGTTCCCGAAAATAAACAAACGCCCGAAAATAGATAAACTGGTGGTGAACTACGCTATCGGCGCGGACGCTTCGGGCGCGACAGCGGGCGCGTGGGTGCTTACCGTGAAAGACGGCAGCTCATCGGTTAAAAACGATATAGAGGTCGGACTTGCGAGCGGCAAGGTTTTGGACGATTACGGCTACGGCAGATTTACCGGCGCAAACGGCAGCAAAAACGGTATCGCTGTACAGCCACTGACCGGCGCGAAACCCGCGAAAACGGTATATTTTATCAGAAACGCGGCAAAACAGTCGGGAAGTGTGTATACACCCGCGAGCAAAGCGCGTAAAATCAATGTGCTGGGCGAGCAGAAACAACCGCAATATAAGGTGAGCAAGGGTATAATCAAATACAAAGCCAACACATACACACAACCCGGCAGCAGTACCGCATCATTACGGACAGCTAAAGGCGAATGGACAACGGCAGGAGAGGTGACGCTGTGGATGGCGGCTACGGCAAAAAAACCCGCGTCGGCAAAACAGACTTTGACGATAACAGCACCGGCGTCAGCGCCGTAAATATGGCGGAGGTTGACGCCTACCCGCTTGGGCAGCGCGGCGAAAACAGGCAAAATTAAAAAAGGGGAGCGTCCGGCAAATTGCCGGACGCTTCCTGTCACGTATCCCCTTTTATTCGGTAAGGGTAAAAAATTAAATGCAGAATTGTAAATTTTTTTCAACAGCGTAAAAACACTTGACAATATATCAAAAAAGGAATATTATATATAGTAGAGGATATATTTATGTTTGATGTGGATTATTACGAATTACCGAATGGGGATAAACCTGCGAAAATAGGCGAAATCGCACTCGCCATGAAATACAAAATTGATTATGAGGGGAGGCAGAAAAAAAAATGAACGATTATAAAAAACATTTAGCGGAACAGCTTGAAAACCCGGAATTTGCGGCTGAATGGGAGCGTCAGCGTACCCAACGCGAATATATTAAAGCGATTATAGCCGTCCGCATAGAAAAAAACATGACGCAAAAAGAATTAGCCCAACTAACAGGTATCAAGCAGTCGAACATCAGCCGTATAGAGAACGGGAATTGCAGTCCGACAATCGCCACTTTACAGCAGATAGCGGACGGAGTGGGCAAAACGCTTCATATTGAGTTTAAATAAAGCTCGCGCGGTACCATGCGGAGGTTGATACTTCCCCGCTTGGGCAGCGCGGCGAAAACAGGCAAAATTAAAAAAAGGGAAGCGTCCGGCAAATTGCCGGACGCTTCCTGTCGCGCATCCCCTTTTTTTTGGCAGGGGTAAATTTTTTTCGTTGCCGCTATTGAATCACGCTGAACGGTATGCGCTGTATAATCGCCGATTCCGCGCTTGAAGTGTCGCGGTACAGCCGCAGCTCATAATTGGTATTTTCATTCGGCGCGTTGAATGTCAGCGTGCTTGTACCCGCCGCGCTTATCTGCTGTGAGGTCAGTCCTGTATTGGCCGCGGAGCCCGCATAAGCGAGAACAACGCGGGTAGTCCATTTTTGGTCGAATGTCGCGCCTATTATATTTACCGTTATAGTTTCACCCTTGGTGTAAACCGTTTTTTCAACGCTCATGGAAAAATTTGTCGGCGGCGCGGTAAGTCCGGCTGTCAAAACCACGCTGAACGGTATACGCTGTATAATCGCCGATTCCGCGCTTGAAGTATCGCGGTACAGCCGCAGCTCATAGAACGTGTCCTCATTCGGCGCGTTGAATGTTAGTGTGCTTGTACCCGCCGCGCTTATCTGCTGTGAGGTCAGTCCTGTATTTGCTGCGGAGCCCGCATAAGCGAGAACAACGCGGGTAGTCCATTTTTGGTCGAATGTCGCGCCTATTATATTTACCGTTATAGTTTCACCCTTGGTGTAAACCGTTTTTTCAACGCTCATGGAAAAATTTG
>Ga0099364_10005684_pt1 | contig 18442 bp, 16 predicted proteins | sample TergutTh196P3_FD_73070 | JGI IMG/M metagenome (GOLD analysis project Ga0099364, IMG submission 73070) | Microcerotermes parvus P3 segment gut microbial communities from Pointe-Noire, Republic of the Congo - Th196 P3 | ecosystem: Host-associated > Arthropoda: Insects > Digestive system > Gut ...
TTGCAAAAAATATTTTATAACCCATAACCATAAAAAAACATCTAAAGAATGGAACGTCGTAATTTTATTAAAAGTTCATTATTGTCTGTCAGTGTTTTAACTGTTAGCGGATTTGTTATATATCGCGCAGTTATGATTTTGGCAGAAAAAATATTGCAAGAAAAATGGAAAAAATGCAAAATTCACTCAACGTTTTGAGGTGATTTTGCGTCTATATAGTAGAAGGGCATTTTGTCTTGAATTAGTAGTAATAAAAAAATGTAAAAAGTATGAACATAAATGATTTTATGCTTTTGATAATTACAGTAGCAGCAGCAGTAGCGCTGATTGGACAAAACAGAAAGTTGTCATGTCCCGAATTGATAACATTTCGGGCAGGCAACGCTGTGTATCTTCCTTTTGAACTTTTTGCAAGGAAATTCAGATTGAAGCGACTCTTGTTATTTATCAGAGCAGTTGTATTGCCCATTCGGTCACGCTTGCGTATTGCTGCCGGGTGGGGAAAAAGGTACGCTGCCCGTGCATCTACGGTCGAAACCGGCTATTATTTCTATACGTTGTGTAGAAGGATTCGGGCTTACGCATGCGATATTTTTGCAGCTTATTCTAAAAACGCTGCCTCTTGGCGTTTCCGCGCGCCAAAAAAGAGAAATGAACGGATGTGTGGCGAACATCGGTTTTTAGCGGAGAGTTCTTTAATGGTAGTTTCTTAAACAACACAATGATGAATTATAAAGAAATAAAAAATCCTTTTGATCGATTTACGCAGAAAGGCGCAGCGTCCGCGCTGTGGATGTGTTTATTATTGGCAGGTTGTTTTACTTCCTGCTTAAAAAACAGAGACAATATGTCTCAAGGAATATATTATGTGGTTGGATACTATGGCATTAGTCAAGTAGACAGTTTGAAAGGAACAGCAAAAGCCGGAGGCTATTTGTTTGTTTCTGAAAATTTGAAAGATTCATTGTTCGCAAGCAACTATATTTTTGTACACGAAGGAGGATATAGTGGTTATGGTGATCTACTTGATGGTATCATTGTTTTTCCTATGGAGAGCATGGCTCTTCCTTCCATTTGTAAACAGGAAACATTCTTTGCTGAAGAGTATCGATTTGCTTTTAAAGTGCAAATTAATTCATACAGACAAATGACCGAAAAAGAATATAAACCATTTTTAGGTCCACTTATAGCGCTCTGTACTTTTTATAAGCCGTATCGTTATAAACCTGTAGTTATAACATCAATATCTAAAATAGAAAATATGAAATATATAAATAAATAAATAAAGTAATCATGAAAAGAGTAAATTTTTTAATAGTTTTTTTGAGTATATATAATGAAAAACGTAATGAAAAATCCTTTTGAGCGTATTACGCAGAAAGGCACAGCGTACGCGCTGTGTATGTGTTTGTTATTAGCAGGTTGTTTTACTTCCTGTGCAACAATAGGAGACAATACATCCCAAGGAGTATATTATGTGGTTGGATTCGATGGTACCAGCCAAGTAGATGAAGAGAAAGGAACAGCCAAATCCGGCGGGTATATGTTCATTTCTGAATGTTTGAAAGATTCGTTGTTAACCACGAGTCGGATTTGGAAAAAAGATTGTGATTATGACGACCTGCTTGATGGTATCATCGATTTTCCAATTGAAAGCATGACAGTAGGGTATTGTGGGTGGAATTTTTTTCCCGAAGAATATAGATTTGCATTTAAGGTGCAAATAAATTCCTACAGGCAAATGACAGAAGAAGAAGAAATGTGCACATACGCTATGACAGATACATTTTGTCTTCCCTGTTTACAATGCCGTTTTTTTAAAAAAATAATTATTACATCAATCTCTAAAATCCAAATAAGCCATGAAAAAAGGTAGTATCTTAATAATGTTTATGAGTATCTTCCTGTTATCGGCAAGTTACGAACAGCCGCAAAGTTCGCAACGAAGATACTATTATGCCTTTGACGAGAAAATTTTTCTTACTGAAGTGTCAAACAAAGTCATAAAGAGTTTCGATGAAAAGTTCAAAGAACATTCATCTGAACGAAAATTTGATAACAATTTAATTTTAAGGTATATATAATGAAAAAAGTAATCAAAAATCCTTTTGAGCGATTTACGCAGAAAGGCGCAGCGTCCGCGTTGTGGATGTGTTTGTTGTTGGCAGGAGGTTTTCCTTACTGTACAACAATCGGAGACAATACGTCTCAAGGAGTATATTACGTGGTTGGATACGATGGTAACGTCCATGTAGATGAAGAGAAAGGAACAGCCAAATCCGGTGGGTACCTTTTCATTTCGGAAAATTTGCAAGATTCGTTGTTAACAAGCGATCGGATTCTAATAGATAACGGAGAATGTTTTGGCGTTTTGCTTGATGGTATTATTGATTTTCCCGTACAGAGTATGTCTTCAGGCTCCACTGGCTGTGGGTATGCTTTTTTTTCTGAAGAGTATCGATTTGCATTTAAGGTGCATATTAATTCCTATAGACCAATGATAGAGGAAGAACAAAAGAATTTAGTTCGTCGTTTTACTTGTCCTGGTCCTTGGTGGTCAGCAGAAAGAGACTTTAATCCAGTAATTATTACATCAATATCTAAAATCCAATAACATGAAAAGATTCAGTATTTTTTTAGTTTTTTTGAGTATTTTTTTTATATCGTCAATTAATGAACAGCCGCAGGGAAAATTCTATTATGCCTTTGATGAAAAAATATTTCTCACCGAAGTACCCAATAAAGTCGTGTTGACTTTCGTTGAAAGTTTTCCTTTGGAAACTCGTCAGTATTTGCAGAGAAATCCTCAAGTCATACAAATAGAACTATACGATGAAGGTTGCATCCTTTTCACAGCAGAGAATACCAATATAATCGCATTAATGGAAGATTTGAAAAATCAGACGGGAGTAAAATCTGTCCATCCCGTCTATAAGCTTGCTGATTTTATTGGTACCGAAATGTACTTTACTGATGAGATTAGTGTGCAATTCAAAGAACACGTATCGCAACAAGAAATTGATGAATTGCATAAAAAATACCATGTCGTAGTTAAAAATCACCCTTATCAAAGTAATTCAATTAAGTCTCATCAAATACTTTCCGTACCTGTCGATGCTGATATTATTGAAATTGCCAATGCATATCAGGAAAGCGGTTTTGTAATTTACAGTTACCCTCTTTTTTGTGCAAAAAGAGAACTATTTCAATCGTTACCTGCCGATCCATACTTTACAAATCAATATTATTTGCGTAATACGGGACAAACAGTTAATGGTCGCACGTGCACAGCAGGTGCAGATATTAATGTTGTTAATGCGTGGAATATAACAAAAGGAAGCAGCGATATTGTCATAGCGGTATTAGACGAGGGCGTTACGTCGAATCATCCTGACCTGCCCAATACACGACAGGTTCGTTTAAATGGAAGTAATTTTGCTACAACGCCTCCGGGGAACGATCCATCACCGATAGGAAATGATAACCATGGAAATGCTTGTGCTGGTATAGTTGCGGCATCACATAATAGCGAAGGAATAGCCGGTATTGCGTCGAATTGTAAAATCATGCCTGTACGTTTATATGATGGTCCAATACTACAGACTTCTTTAATACGAGACGCAGATGCTATCAGATTTGCGACAGACAAAGGCGCTGATGTTATCTCTTGCAGTTGGGGGTACCCTTCAAATAATCCAAATTTCTCGCCAGACATTGTAAGTGCAATTCAATATGCCACAAACAACGGACGAAATAGAAAAGGCTGTGTGGTAGTTTTTTCGGCAGGGAATACGGCAAATCATGCAGGAAATAATCCCGGTTTTGTTGCATTTCCTGCAAATGTAAATATCGCAGGAGTTCTTACCGTTGGCGCATCTGATAGAAATGACTTTCAGGCAAACTATAGTCCTACTTCTGTATTGAACAGTCCTAACAATCAGATTATTGATGTTATGGCGCCTTCGCATAGGTCGTATTCTTGTCACATACCGGGCGAAACCTTTGATGTGTGGACAATAGATATACCCGGTAACAATGGATATAACCCAATTCCACCAATAACACCTCAGTTAAATTTGACTGATTGCGGAGCATTACCGGTTGGCACATTGCTTCCTAATGCCGGTATAAATAATTTAGCCTATACCGCTCATTTTGGAGGAACTTCTGCGGCATGTCCTCAGGTGGCGGGCGTTGCAGCATTGATGTTATCAATAAATCCGAATCTTACTCAGTTACAGGTTGCAAATATCATAAGGTCAACAGCCCGCAAGGCAAGAGCCGGCACAACGTATGACTATCAAATTACTGCGGGTCGCCCTAACGGTACATGGGATACTCGAATGGGCTATGGAGTTCTTAATGCATACACAGCGGTTGCTGCAGCCAATACATCCATCACCGGTTCTGCAACTCTTCTTTGTATGGGATCTTCAGGTACTTTCTCTGTAGCCAACGCTCCGGCTGGTTTTACATGGAATGTAAGTTCAAATCTCGATATCACCAATACGGGTAATAACAGTATTACAGTAACCGCTCCTTCGGGAAGTTCTTATTATGGTCCGGGCAGTTTAGGATGGGTCGGCGTTAATATCAATGGTACTGAAATAGCAAGAAAAGAAGTTTGGGTTGGTTTCCCTTCCGTAGAAATTGACGGACCTGAGTATGTTTCAACATACGGTGATTATAGCGCTGTTTATCATCCACTTTCAAATGTAAACTACTTTTATTGGTTTATAGATGTTCCCTGGCCCAATGAATATGATATATTCGGCAGTGGAAGCCAGATATATGTATATTTTTATAATAACGAAACTTACACTTTGTATTTGGAGGCGTCCAATAACTGTGGCTTTGGTAGTATGAATTCAGTGTATAAAAATATACATGTTTATGATGGCAGATCTTCACCGGGTCTTGTAGTGTCATATCCCAATCCTGTTTCTGATATCCTGTATGTAGAGATTAGCGGAGCAAAATCTTCACAGCAAATTGCTGTAGTGGCACATTCTGATCCCACATTCGACGTGCGTCTGTATGATGATCAAGGCAAAATGCAACGGCAACAGTTTACCAAAGGCGGTACTTTGGAATTTAATGTAAGTACTTTGCCAAACGGGATATATTACCTGCATATCTATGATGGGGTAAGCGCCAAGCCGGAAATACATCAGATTGTTATTGAACATTGAAAATCAATATTTTTATTGCACTATATATCATGCAGTTATGATTTTGGCAGAAAAATATTGCAAAAAAAAAAGGAAAAAATGCAAAATTCACGCAACGTTTTGAGGTGATTTTGCATCTATATAGTAGAAGGACATTTTGTCTTGAAGTTTAATAAGTAATAATAAAAAGTAAAAAGACATGATTACAATTGGTTATATGCTCTTGATTCTTACAGTAGTAGCAGCAATAGCGTTGATACATGCGCTCTTCCCCGCACAGTTTGTGCAAAATGAAAAGCATGCATCTTCCGAATTAGTTTTGTTTCGGGACTGCATTGCTATGTATTTTTCGTTTGACTTTTCTACGGCAAAGTTCAGATTGAAGCGGCTGCTCTCTACAAGAGCGGACGAGAACTCAAAAATAATGAATTTAGCATTTTTGTTTGTTATGGCAATAGTAATTGCCGGATGCGACTCCAATTTCCATGAAGACGAGTCTCTTATGTATGCCAGAGTTGAAAATGCCTCAAAATTCAGCAATGTTGTAGAGGTAAAACTTATGGCTACTGGTAGTTGTAATAATTTGGGAGTCGAACTCGCCCGAAGCACATGGGAAGGAGACGGTTTTAAGATTGTGCTTCCTGAAGAGATAGACCATAAGTATCTCAATACCATAATGATTGAAATGCAGTCAACTATAGCAATAAGCAACAAGAGTGTAAAAACTATGGATGTTGCTTTTGTAGGATTTGATAAAGATGGTATTGAGGTTACTCGATTTTCTCCTTTTGGAACAGATAAGGACGGCAATACAATTGATAACATCTATTATACATACGTTGACGATGATTTAGCTATTTCTGGTTACACTGAGCGTATTGTTACAATAATAGGTACAAATGACTATACCGGACCTTACGAGTGGAATCTCACCACGATTTATTCTATTGAATGGGAGAAAGGTTGGAATGTTTGGTGTAGTTCAAGTTCTTGGGACGAATCAGAAGCAACTGTACTCCGAAAGAATTCATCCAGTCCTATCGGTAATCTGAAATGGCGTGGAGACGAAAACCATTAATATTTTTTTATAGTAAAAGTATATATATAATGAATACAGTAAACAAAAATCCTTTTGAGCGATTTACGCAAAAAGGGGCAGCGTCCGCGCTGTGGATGTGTTTGCTGTTGGCGGGTTGTTTTGCTTCCTGCTCAATAAGCGAAGACAATGTTGAGGATGAAAATCATCCTGTCTATGTTTGGACTGAAGGACAAAAGTATTATTATGCTTTTTACGAGAAAATTTTTCTCGTCGAAGTTTCAAATAAAATCGTGTTGACTTTTGACGAAAGTTATCTTTCGGACATACAGCAGTATTTGCAGAAAATTTCTAAAATTTTGCACATGGAATTAGCCAACTTCGACCGAAGTTATATTCTGACAACAGTAGAAAATTCTAATGTGAGAGCGTTAATGGAAGATTTGAAAAAACAGGCAGGAGTAAAATCGGTTAATCAGATGTATTGGTTGCTAAACGATATGGATTGGGTTTATGGCGGTACGGAAATGGGAGTTACAGATGAAATTGTTGTGCAATTTAAAGAAAATACTTCACAGCAAAAAATTGACGAAATTTACAAAAAATATCGTCTTGAGATATTAAATGTCAATGAACTCTTTCAGGTTCTTTCTGTCCCCATTGACTTTGATCCTTTGGAAGTAGCCAATGCCATTCAGACAAGTGGATTGACTAATTTTTGTTGTCCAAATTTTCTTGTAGAGGTGAGTTTCTTCACGTCATCTGCAAATTATGAGCAGCCGCAAGAAAGATACTATTATGCCTTTAACTTTTTAAATTTTAATCTCAAATAATATGAATAAAGCAATCAAAAATTCTTTTGAGCGATTTACGCAGAAAGGCGCTATGTCCGCGCTTTGTATGTGCTTATTATTGGCAGGTTGTTTTACTTCCTGTGAAAAAAGTGAAGATAGATCGTATCAAGGTCAGTATTATGTGGTTGGATACGGTGGAGGTACTTTTGAATTTCAGGATGGAACAACCAAAGAAGGAGGATATATGTTCATTTCTGAAAATCTGAAAGACACGTTGTTTGCTTGCAGTAGCATAATTTTGGACGATATTTTTTCATTTCGCAAGGAAATAGTATCAACTAGTAATTGTGGACCTCGCTTCTTTCCTCAAGAGTATCGTTATGCGTATAAAGTGCAAATGTCCTATAGACCAATAACGATAAAATATGCTTATTGGTTTTGTACGGATCAGGGCATATCTTCTTCAATTCGTTGGAATAAGATAATTGAAATAATATCAATCTCTAAATAATGCAAATAGTAGTGGGACGTTGAAAAAAAAATATTGTAGGTAATCAAAAAAATATTATCTTTGTCCTTTTTATTTTTAAAAAAAGATATTATCTTTGTGCTTTTTATTTTTAAACGTAATAAGTAAATAAATTTTAAAAGTTAAGTAATTAAAAATCAAGTAATCATGAGTAAAAGAAGGTTTTTTTTAGTATGTATTTTCTTTTTACCGATAGTTTTGAGCTTCAATCCTCAGTCAGAGATAAAAGAAGCGATAAGGACCATTTATCCTACAAAGGATTGGGTTATATCGGATTTCGTAGTGACCAATTTTGGCGCTAAAGCCGAGCCTGGTTTTGACAATCGGGCGGCATTTCAGGCAGCAATCGATGCTGCATTTAACGATGGCGGCGGGGTAGTGTATATCCCAGCCGGCAATTACGAGTTTCGCAGTACTCAAACCGGTACTAGAAACGTTAGAGTTCGCGCCGGTACGGAAGAATCAAACCGGGACTTCAATTACCAGTATGTTCTGCGTCTACCTCAGAGCGTACAGCTTCGGGGCGATTGGGCAGACCCCGAGAAGCACGGCGGACGTGTGCTTGGCACTATTCTTGAAGTGCGCGTGGGCAAAGATTCGCCCAATTATGACGGAACGGTCGAAAGCTGGTGGAACGACTCACAGGCTGGGAACGCTCTGCGCACTACCTATACCGGCATAGCCGATAGATTTATCGAGATGACCGAAGGCACGGGCGTAACGAACCTTTCAATCTGGTATCCCGAACAGGATATCAAAAACATTAAACCGTATCCATGGACATTATTTCAAACGCGCGGAAACTGTGCAACCGTCGAACACGTAACGCTTGTAAACGCTTACAACGGTTTTTATTCTGCGCCAAGCGAACTTCATTACGTTTTGAACAGTTACATGACGGTTCTCAGCAAAGGCATAGAAGTTCACGTATGCACCGATATCGGACGAATTGAAAACGTCAGGATTAACCCCAAATACTGGGCAAATTCCGGTCTTCCCGGTTCTCCTTCGCTTGCCGAAGTAACAGCCTACACAAGAGAAAACGGCACCGGATTTCAAATGCACCGTTCAGACTGGGAATATGTGTCGTATTTGTATGTTTCGGGCTACAAAACGGGTATGTGGATAGGTAGAGAACCCGGTTTCAGAGATACCCCAAACGCACAATTCTATGAAATACATATTGATAACTGCGGAAACGGTTTATATGTTGAGAGCGTCAATCCTTATGGTTTGCTTTTTTCCAATTCTTCTTTCGGCGCCGACAAAGACGGTAACGCTGTGTATTTCTACAACGATTTTACTACCTCCACGCAATTTAACGGCGTAGATTTTACCGGACCCATAGTCAGCGACGGTAGCGGCGGTGTAATATCCTTTGAAAGTTGTACTTTTAGCGATTACAGCGATTATGCCCTTAGAGTGAACAGCGGCAACATACTGCTTTCTCAGTGCGAATTTAAAACGCCTTCCGGTCATGTCATTCTCGGCGCAAACGTGAATACGCTCAAATCTGTGAACTCAGGCTACAATCGGAGATTAGAAGTCAAAAATGACAGCGGAGCCGCCACTGTTGATATAAACGCCGGCGATGAATACATGTTTGAACCTATTCCCAAAAACATTAAGACCGATATTGACGTACATCCGCGAACTGCGACCAATAAAATTTTACGTGTAGATCTTCCTCGTGCAAGAGGTTTTAACAACGATGTACCGACCAGAGACGTAACGGCAGAATTGCAAGCGGCTCTCAATCAGGTTAAGGCTGCCGGCGGTGGTACCGTATATTTGCCGGGAGGAAGATATTTAGTGAACAACCCTGTCAAAATACCTTCGGGCGTTGAATTGAGAGGCACATGGGACGTGCAGCATCATACTCAAAGCGGCGGCACGGCAATATTCACCAATTATAGCGGCGGCGCAGCCGGCGAAAACGGCGCTTCGCTCATACAACTCGAAGAAGGTTCGGGTATCAGAGGCTTCAAAATAGTGCAGATAAATATCGCCACCGAGGGTTTTAGCATCACTAATCCCCGACCGACGCCGTTCCTGATACAGGGACAGGGAAAAAACGTATACATTGTAAATATAACGATTTCGGTTGGCGATAAGGGAATAGACCTTGCTTCATACAATACCAGCGGACATTATGTCGATTTCTTTGCCGGCGTAGTGGCAAGAGCGGGTATTTGGGTAGGCGGCGGAGCCGAAGGCGGATTTATCAGAAACATGCAGTTCAATCCTCACTACGGAACAAGACTTCCGCAAGAAAGACAGGGATATCCGAGCGTAGCGTTGATGAGATACGTACAGGCAAACTGTAGCCAGCTAAAATTTGCCGATGTAAAAAATCAGACAATCTTCAACAATTTCGTTTATGGTTCCATCTATGGCATACATTTTCTGAAAGACGCCATAACGGGTAATTATCCCGGAACCATGACCGTAATAGGTCACGGTTCAGACGGCTGCACATATGCCCTTTTTGTAGAAGACGCCGACGCAAACACAAAAATTATCGGTATCAATTCCGAATTGGTCAATACTCAGATAGAAGGACAGGCAGTACGAGCCTATGTTCTTATGGGCGATGAAGTTAATACTCGAAAAGTTCACCCCGACGCACAACTTGTTCTCTACAACAGCGCGTTTTGGGGCAGTCCTACAGTGGGCGCTATCATAAATAACGGTACGGTTCGTTATCAGCAGGCTAATTTTCAAAGTCTTACTGCCCGCGGATTAAACAGAGTGGAAGGTATAGAAGTCAGAGGCGGGAAAGCGCATGTATATTCTTCCTATTTCGCACAACGTCTACCAACCGAAGACAATGCGAATAGCGCATACGCTATACTTCGCCAAACCGGAAACTCAATAGAACTTACCAATAATCATTATATATCCGGGGTTAAGAATATTAACCAGGGAAACGGCAGGATTTATGGAACTGATATTCCAAAATGATGATATGATAATAGAAAATAGTAATAACATGAAAAAGTCAGTTTTTTTATATTTAAGTATTTTGATGCTTTGTGTTTTTAGTTGTAATAAGGATCCCGATCCTGATATACAAGGATATTACACTACGGCAATAGTTGGGTACAACTCAAATTTGAGAGTGGTTACACTTATAACGCCACTTGGAACATTTCTTGCGCCACAATTGAATGAACATCATATATTCATACTGAATGATGGCGATGCGCTTTGGACCTACATAGTTGTTAATTGGGATGAACAGCCAATAGAAGGTCAAACAGTAGTAGAAGAAGTAGTTTACTCATTACTTGAAAAGGTAGTACCGCAGGAAGTAGTTGGAGGAGTTGATTTAACCGATTATTTTGATGCGCCAATCGAAAAAATCGATCCGTTAGTATTGCTTATAGACAAGAGTTTTAATAACTATGTCGCGTTCTTTATCTTTACTCATACCGTTCATGGAAGTACCAAATATATTTATCAGATGACATATGATCCTGATGAAGATTCTGAAATTATTACGGTATATTTCAAGGCAAAGGAACATGATACGGGGGTTTTGCCAATGTATGCATTCCAATATTTTTATGCCTTCGATTTGAAAGATTTTTTATGGGAACGTAGAGATTCAGAAAATAAGGTGAGTATCAATATTATGTATTATACGGGTACAGATTTTGGAGAAGATATTTATGAACCTTGGAGCGGTAATCCAATTGCATTAGATTTTGAATAATATGGCGTTTACGCGACAAATATTTCGAGGAGCAACGCGGAGTGAGGTTCCCTGTTAATGGACAAAAAACCGAATGACGAAGTAACTCGTTGTAAGTAAAGGTCAGTTACGCAGAATTTTTTAATCTGTGTAACAGACCTTTATTTATTTTTTTCATTTTTTTTCGAAAAAAAATGAAAAAAAATTTGCTTTTTAATTTTTTTATGTTTTACTTTGCGATCTGAAAAAATTGTAACGTCGAATGAATACGATGAAGATTAAGTCTGATTGGGCGGTCAAACGACTGATTCGCAAGAAAATAAACTCCGATGTATCGGAAAACTTTTTGAGCGACTGCTTATCTCATGCGGTCTTCCGGGTCTTCTGTCATACTGTACTTGATTCAGTATCTCTTGTTTCAGCATCTCGTGAAAATAAAAATGAAACAAACAACAAATCCGGACACATTACAATATTGGAAAGTTCACAAAAAAATAATTTCAAAAATAATACGAAAATTTTATACTTTGGCACGCTTTTTGTAGAATCGTGTAACGCTAGAGAGAGAGAGAGAGAGAGAGAGAGAGAGAGAGAGACTGAATTATCAGTATCAAGAATCTTTCATAACCCGTATTTTTCGGATAAAACCGAGACGGGGTTTTAATTATTATGTTTCACCCTTTAAAACAAAATTGCCTATGGAAAAATAAAAGAAGTCAGTAATATTCAATAGAAAAATCATGTAACAATGTTTACATGTAACAAAAAAAGTAGTAATTAAATAATTTTAAATAAGTTAATAAATAAATAATAATAAATATGTATAATAAATTTTTTTTCGGGAAAAATTTTTCCCAAATATATAAAAAAAGTGGTTTCATTCTTGTAATCACGATGATGTTGGCAGGTCAAATACAGTTGTTTGCAGCCGACGTTATTAGTACGAATGTTGCATCAGAGCAACAGATAACCGTTACTGGAGTTGTAACCGATGAAAGTGGCGTCACCTTACCCGGGGTGAATGTTATGGTAAGAGGTACTACCGTTGGTCAGATTACTGATGGAAATGGTAGATACTCAATCAACGTTCCGGGGAGCGAGTCAATATTGGTTTTTTCCTTTTTGGGATTTAACACTATTGAGATTATGGTAGGCTCGCAGACTGTAATTAATATACAGTTACAGGAAGGTTCTGAGGAAATTGATGAAATTGTTGTAGTTGGTTACGGTACGCAACGCAGATCCGACCTTACGGGGTCTGTTAGCGTAGCAACGGCAGATGATCTATTAGCGCGTCCTCAGTTTAATGCATTTGATGGACTAAGAGGCAAGGCTGCAGGCGTAAACATAATGTCGTCTACCGGCAACCCGTTAGGTCTTGATGGTGAGGCGCCTCGTATCACAATACGCGGTATGAGTTCGCTTAATACAGATTTTACTCCTTTGTTTGTTGTTGACGGAGTTCAGATGACTGATTTCCATACCATTAATCCAAATGATATCGAACGCATCGAAGTCTTAAAAGACGCCTCTTCCACCGCTATATACGGAGCGCGAGGAGCTAACGGCGTGATTTTGGTAACAACCAAACGTGGAAATGTGGGCGAGGGACGTACTGTGGTATCTTATAGCGGATATATCCAGATGAATACCATGGCTAAAAAAGTAGAGTTGTTGAACGCGGCTGAATTTGTGGAGGTACAAGATATTGCTTTTGCAAATATTATTAAGACTCCCGCCGGTCGAACAACTTTAATTGATAAGGATCTACTTGTAGTAGATGATAACGGTAATATTCTTTCTTACACGCCCTGGGTCCCCCGTCGTACAGATCCTTTACTTTTTGATTCAAACGGGAATCCGCTGTATGATACTGATTGGCAGGAAGAAGTAACGCGAACTGCAATTTCACACAATCATCAATTGAGTGTGCAGCACCAAAGTCAGAGAGCCTCCAGCGGCGCGTTTATTAACTATGCCGACCAGCAGGGTATAATGCTCAACAACTACGGCAAACGGGTGAGTGTCAGGCTGACGCATGACGCCAAGCCCAAAAGATGGCTGAGCATAAACACCAATATCCTTGTTAACCACAGGTGGGGAAATACCATAGATGATACAGGCGCAGGCGCGCGGCGAAACATTTGGGAAATGCACCCAATTCTTCCGGTAAAATTTCCCGATGGACGTTGGGGTATTACAAATCATTTAACAGAATCGGATTACAATCTGGAAGGTATGTCAAATCCTGTACAAGAATTGACGGAGGCTGTCCGCCGTCGTCTAAATACCAAAGTGTTCGGAAATGTGGCTTTAGTGTTCCATATTGCGGAGGGACTTGATTTACGTACGCAGTTAGGTATTGACTATACTCAGTCGCAAAATTTTAATTATCTACCTACCACAATTCATTATCTTTCAAACCCTAATGGCTCGTCAAGCCTCAGTTATAACCGTAATTTTTATTGGCAGGAAGAAACATATCTGACTTATAGCACCATAATAAACAGTATTCATCGTTTGAATGCTATGGTGGGTTTAAGTTGGTCAGAAACAAATGCTTTTAGATTTAATGCTGGGAATGTATCGGGCTTTGCAACGGATTATTATAGTTATTACAATATTGGTTCAGGAACGACACATGGAGCGGGCAATTCAAACGCCTCCCGATGGGCATTCAACTCCTATTTTGGACGTATCAACTATACGTTGAATGATAAATACCTGTTCACAGGAACCGTACGATACGATGGTTCATCACGTTTCGGAGAGAACAATAAATGGGGTATTTTCCCCTCGGCAGGTATCGGTTGGAATATATCCAGAGAAGACTTCATGAATCAATTAACATGGATTGACAATTTAAAATTGCGCGGTAGCTACGGTCAGACAGGTAATTCAGAAATTGAGTTATATCGTTCTTTAGCGCTGATGACAGCCAGTACCACATTACTTGGCGGCGCCCGCGCCACCACCTCGGCAATGAGTCGAATGGCTAATCCTGACTTGCAATGGGAAAAAACAAACCAACTTGATGTAGGTTTTGACCTGAGAATGTTCAGAGGTCGTCTCAATATGGAAGCTTCCTTCTATCACAAGGATACGAAAGACTTGTTGTTGGAACGTCCGCTTCCTTATGAAACAGGGTTTGCAAACGTATTCATGAATATGGGACGCGTTGTAAACAGTGGTATTGATTTTCTTGTCAGCGGTACTGTTGTGGATACGCAGGATTTTTCATGGGAAACAACCTTCAATTTTAACTATAATGATAACGAAGTAAAGAAACTCGGTGAAAACGATGAAGATATCCTTCCCGGTAATAACACTATCCACCGGATAGGCGAATCAGTAGGTTCTTTCTACGGTTTAAGACGTTTAGGGCTTTGGAGTACTTCTGAAGCGGCTGAAGCGGCTCGAATTAATCAAGCTCCGGGCGAATCGAAGAAATCAACTGATAGAGAAATTTTAGGAAATGGTATGGCTAAGGTTTCAGGAAGTTTAATTAACAGGTTTTATTATAAAAATTTCGATTTGATAGTTGATCTTCAATTTGTTACAGGCGTACAGGTCAATGAAACCCATCTCGGCGCCAGCGCTGACCGAACCGGTGTAGCAAATGGTCTTAAAATTATTTTGACAGACAGTTGGCGGGAAGACAGGCAAAACACTATGGTGCAGCAAATCAGGCACTCTGCATTAGCAGGTCAAAGCAGTGGCTTTGATTCTTGGTGGGTAGCAGACGGTTCATATATTCGCGGCAACCTGCTTCAATTAGGTTATACTTTCGACAGAAATTTTCTTCAAAGCAGAGGATTGCAAATGGTAAGGCTTAACTTTAGTGTCAGCAATGCGTTTCTGATTCATTCAAAAGAATTCAGAGGATATGATCCTGAGGGTTCTTCCGTTGCAAACAGAAGAACCGGTCAAAATACTATTTTTTATCAATATCCGAGAGAACGCACTTTTACTTTAGGAGCAAATATTAATTTTTAAATTTTTTATAACAATGAAAAAACAATTTTTTTTAATAATAACCTGCTGTCTGTTTTCTTTGGCAGCCTGTACTGATTTTCTGAAAGAAGTACCTTTGAGCCAAATTACAAACGAGCATTTTTTTGCATCAAGGAACGACGCCTTTTCTTCTGTTAATATTCTTTACCGAAACGGCGTTATGGGTCACATGAGTTCCGGTTCATTTATTGGTTGTACTTATTTTTATTCTCAAGTTTATCGCGCCGGCGGTTTGGTCAATAATGTTCAAGGAGGAAACCAGAATCAGGCATTAATGAGAATTCTGGAAACGACAATTAATACCATAAACGCGGATGGAGCTGAAACCCCTGGTGGTTTATGGTCGGCGCCGTATGAACTTATTGTGCGTTACGCAAATTTTGCTTTGGAAAATTTGCCGACCTGTCCGGGACTGACCGATGCTGAACGCACTCAACTAATAGGCGAAGCGCATTTTTTCCGCGCGTTGAACTATTATTATTTAGTTAGTATTTTTGGTCCTGTACCTATTGTTCTCAATTCGTATTCTTCGCTTGAAGGTATTTATAACCGTCGTTCTTCGGAAAAGTTGGTTTATGAACAGATTTTGAAAGATTTGGATGTTGCCATAGCAGCCAATTTGCCTGACCAGCCCATGCCTGCAAACAGGTACAGGGTATCTCGCGGAAGCGTTTTGGCGCTTGCTGCCGACGTATGTCTGAACATGGCTGGTTATCCGCTGAACGATAAGTCGAAATATGCCGATGCCGCCCGCTATGCCAAAATGCTTATCGAAAGTCCAAACTATGGACTGATTCAGCATAGAGCAGCTTTTGACAAGAGCAATCCGGCAACATGGCAGCAAAACAGCGCTTACAATACCTTACGTACTTCCGAAAATGAAAGAGAGTTACTTTTCGTACGGGAATACGATGCGACCATTGCTAACGCGTCTGAACAGCCAACATGGTGCCTTCCATGGGAAGCCGTAAATTACGATGATTTTCAGTATCCTGTGTACGCTGAAACATATATGCCTAATCCGGTTATTATGTCCTTATATGATAAAGTAAATGACCTGCGTTATCAGGAGCGTCAATATTTTCATAGATTTTTTACGTTTAGCAACGGCGACGTATGGACCTTTGACCGCGAATATCCTTTTTTCTGGTGGGAGAATACTGCTTTATTACAAACGCAGCGCGCAGAAAAAAACATGACTGTGTATCGTTTGGCGGAGATGTATCTAACAGCTGCCGAAGCGTTAGTTGAAGCCGGTGGAGAAGTCACCGATGAAGCAGCCGGATATCTGGCTACTATTCAAGAACGCGCCTCGCTCAACAAAGACCTCAATACGATAAAAGCCGAACTGATGGCGCTTTCAAAAGAAGAGTTCGTTGAAGAAGTACTTAAAGAGAGAATTCGTGAATTGCTGTTTGAAGCTAAACTATGGAGAGATATTGCCCGCACAAGGAAATATCCGGCGTTTGACGCATCCGGCGAATTTACTTATATTCCGTTAATAGGAGCTGTTCCTCCAAGAAATTTGGAAACTACTTTTACGGAAAATAAGATATATTTTCTTATTCCGCTTGCCGCAATGGATCGTAATCCGTTGTTGAAAGAGCCTCCGTTGCAATAAACAAACTTCTGTGTATAGTCCCGGTGGTCAATAATTGATTATTTTAGGTATTAAAAATGTTTAAAATCATCGGGACTATATTTTCAATAACAATAGAAAATCGGAATATATGAATATTTGTAGAAAATCTTTTGCGTTAATTTTGATAGTTTTGGGTTTTAGCGCATGTGCAACAACTCCCGAAGTTTTCGATAAGAACTCGAAATATTATTTTGATGGTTCAATATCGCGCGAGGTCTTAGAGAATTATTTAGATCGTTCTGTTACGGCAGGATATTTTTTAACTCCCGGAAGTCCGGAAAATTATCTATTTCCGTTTCGGGAAGATGACGTTCGGATGCTTCAAAACATTGGAGCCAAATTTATCGGACGCGCCCTTTACCGCTGGAGCGAAGAAAGTTTAATGGGCGACCCCGCTTTCCTTGAATATGCCAAGCGCCTCCTCGACCGAATGCACAAGTTCGATCCTGAAATTGTTTTTCAAGCGTGTTTATTCGAAAGCGTTAGCGCTGATGTGAACAATCTCGCTATACCTGCATGGGTATTTGAGGCGTTCAATATGCCCGTAGAAAGACGTAATTTCAGAAGAGCGGAGATGACAAAACGCATTAATCTCAATTCGCCTGCTGCAATGGGTGGAAGTTGTCCGATGGTGAATAACCATGAAACAAAACTTTGGTTTTATTATTTGGCAAAATCGTATATCGACATAGGTATAGAGGCTTTCCATTTAGGGCAAGTTGAACTTATCGGACGCGACGATCCTGACAAGACGCATTATAAGGAGATCCTTGATATGATTCGCGACTATGCGAGTAAAAATGCCCGACGTCGTTACGTAATCTTAGACGGTCATACGCCTTCGGGCGGTTATGTGAAGGACGGAGTTAGCCTGTTGGATTTCAACTCTTTCCCGCTAAGGATAAGAGAAATTGTTGATAAGCCGACTGAAGGCGTACTCGAAGTAGGACACAGCGACGGTATCTTTCTGAAAAGCTTGGGGGCAATTTCACCCAGCGGCTGGAAAGCAGAAAGTATGCCTTATTTGGTTGAATTTGATAACTTCGGAATACGACGCGATCCCCCGCCGGGTACAGCAGTTGTTGAAGATATATACTGCTGGGGATACGACGATATTACGTGGTTTGCAATGCAAGACGAGGATTATCGCAACAAATGGCTGTGGTACGCTTTCGACTGGCTCAGAGAAACCGATCCTAACGGACATCTTCAAATGTGTGTAATACGGATGATTTACGGACCTCAGGAAGAAGTATCCTACCGTTCATACTTTGCAAACACAAGAAGCGTTGCCTGTCCGGTAGGATATTCGCAGGAAGAAACCATTAAAGAAATTTGGAATACACGATTAAAATAACCTTAAAAAAAAATATATAAAAAATTAATAAACATGAACTTTTTAAAAAAATCAATTTTATTTTTGACGGTATTAGTATTTTTATTACCGTCAGTTAATGCACAAGACAAAAGCGATTTGCTTTTGTGGTATAACGTTAAGCCAAACACAGTAAGAGGGGCAATATCAGCCGATCCTTTGCCGATAGGTAACGGTTTGATAG
>Ga0099364_10005685_pt1 | contig 18441 bp, 18 predicted proteins | sample TergutTh196P3_FD_73070 | JGI IMG/M metagenome (GOLD analysis project Ga0099364, IMG submission 73070) | Microcerotermes parvus P3 segment gut microbial communities from Pointe-Noire, Republic of the Congo - Th196 P3 | ecosystem: Host-associated > Arthropoda: Insects > Digestive system > Gut ...
GGGGGGGGGTTAATAATCGTTTAGGACGATATTCTGTTTTTTTGTTTGTTATTGCTTTATCCGCCGCCGTTACTGTCCGTTATTTCTCTGTGTTTATTATGGACAGTTTGGGTCTTACAACGGAATCTTTTTCGGGTTTGTCTTTTACATTTAGTCTGATTAAATGGCTTAAAGCAGGCATAGGTGCTGCCGCTTTATACACAATTCTAATTTGCCATAAAATACAAATTGAAAAAACACCTTCGCCTGCCGCCGCCTTAAAAACAAATTGGCCCATGATTTTACGGCTTATAAGCATTATGTCAATATTTAAAATTATTAACGCGGTAATGGAACTAAGGCTGTTCCCTGTTTTAAACAATTTTACAATAGGAATTGCACATTTTTATTTCTTTTCTTTAGTGCCAATACTTCCTGTTATTGCTTTTTTTGCAGGCACTAACATAAAACGCTTTATTGGATGGTTTCTTTCTCCGTTAATAGCTATATTTATTATGCTGCCCTGTTTAGTTTTATTTGAAAATAATCTTGTCTTTGTCCTTTCTATGAGTATTTTGGTAGGGATTTTTTATTACACAATGTGGGCAATTTTTACTTCTGCCATTGTTGAATATTATGAGCCTGCCTCCTGCAGACGAAATGGTTTTTGGTTTTATGCTCTTGCATCAACAGCTTTGTTAACCAATGTTTTCTCGTATTTAAACCCTGTTGTTACCAAATATTTACCATCGGGCATAGAATTTACAGTGCTGTTCACGGGAATAGCCGCAATTTTAGTTCTTATTATTTCGTTCAGAATATTAACGCAAAAAACTTCTGTTCAAACCGCGCCGCAAATTGCGCCGAAAACTGCGCCGGAAGCTTCTTCACAAAATTCAATGTCCATAAAAGACCTTTTCCGTAAACATAAATTAACAAACCAAGAAACCGAAATTGCAAGCTTAATGGTATGCGAAGGATTAAACAGCGAAGAAATTGGCAGGCGAATTTTCCGCGCAACAATAACGGTAAAAAATCACATTACCAGCATATACAGAAAATTTAATGTAAAAGACCGCGCGGAATTTATGGCAATGTTTATTAAGGCGGATTAACAGCTTTAAGCCAACAGTACCACGCCTTCTTTTGCCATCATTATTTCTATATCCGAATTATTTTTATATCTTTCCTCAAGTTCCCATATTTGATGATCGGTACGCGAAGGCTCATGATGATAAAAAGCAAGTTTCTTTACATTCGTGCCTTCCACACATTTAATTGCATATTCATAAGATGAATGGCCCCATCCATGTTTTCTGGAATATTCTTCCTCTGTATATTGAGCATCATGAATAACAATGTCCGCATCTTTTATAAAATTGATTATTTTTTCATTTTCCTCTGCCGCCGCAATTTCCCCTTCTCTTGCTGTTTCCGCGTCAAAATTCGCGTCTTCAGGGTTTGTTGTAAAAAGATTATGAAACGGTTCATGATCAATAACTGCCGCAATTGATTTACCTTTATAATCAAAACGGTAACTAAGGCATAAAACAGGATGGTTCACATATTTACTGGAAACAGTTAATCCGCCGCCAAGATCAATTGTGGTTTCCTTTATCTGATTATATTCTATGTTTGCGGCAAGCTCTTCGGCGCGGACAGGCCAGTAACGGTAGGAAAGCTGGGTTTCTATTATATCTTTTAAGGTTTCGTTCTCAAAAGATACGGGGCCTGTTATTCGCAATTCTGTGCCGGAAACATAAACAGGGGTAAACATGGGAAACCCCAAAATATGATCCCAATGCGTATGCGTAAGAAAAATGTCGGCTTTTATTTTTCCGTATTTTTTTAAATCGTTAGCTTTCAGCCATTCGCCCAAAGGCCTTATACCCGTGCCAAGATCAACAATAAGCAGTCTTTCGTCCGCCCTTATTTCCAAACAGGAGGTGTTTCCGCCATAGACTACCGTATCCGGTCCGGGACAAGGAATAGAGCCCCGTACACCCCAAAATTTTACAGAAAGCATATTTTTAGTTTAATGCTTTTTTGCGGTATTTGCAATTAAATATTTAAAAATATCTTAGCTTTTTCTATTTCTTGGGAAACCATGTCTTTAAATACTTCAAAAACATCATCTTTTAACCCTATTGTTTCCCAAACAATAGCGCCCGGCTTACCCGGCTTTCTGTTTCCGGCAAAGCCAAGTTCATAAGCTAAGGAAAAATGGTTTGCGGCGGCAATAGTACAAATAATATTTAAATTTTCCCCCGAATATTCATTTATGTTATGATGCCAAACAATAACATCGGTAATTGGAGAATCCAGTTTCCACATAACGGCAATCATTTCGCCCGATATACAGTGATTAATGCCCATGCTTTCATTTTCCGCAATAACAAGCCTTTTATTTTCAATATCCGCCGTTGCAACAGCCTTTAGGTATTTTTCGCCCAAAACCGCATTAAGCGGGATTTTGCCAATGTCATGCAAAAGACCTGCCGTAAAATATTCCTGATGATACTTTGGATCAATACCCTGCTTTGCCGCTAAAAGTTTGGATGCAACTCCTACACACAGGCAATGCCGCCAAAACCCTTCCATGTTAAGCCCGTCAATTTCTTTGTTCTTTGGCAAAGTACCCAAAATGGCAGTGGATAATGCAAGATTTTTTACGGTATTTATTCCCAGCATGGTAATAGCCTTAACAAGCGATGTTACATGGGAGCTTAATCCGCAATAGGCGGAATTAATTAACTTTAAAAGACGGCCTGTTAAAACAGGATCAAGAGAGATAACCTTGTTAAGATCAGACGGGTTGCAGGATGAATTATTGCAAATTTCCAGTACCTTGCCGACAGATACAGGAAGGCTTGGCATTTCTTTTATATACGATTCAATTTGTCGGCTGTAATCCATATTTTACTCAAATAATGATAATCCTGCGAGCGGTCTTGCCGTTACTTCGGCAGAAAATTCTCCCGTATTATGTTCATCATACGCCGCTATTCTAAAATAGTAAAGGGTTCCATTGTTAAGACCCTCTACTAACAAACTGTTCCTGTTCCCTGCATTGATTGGAGATGCGCCAAGCAAAGCGTCATTGCCAAAAAGCTCGCCGCGAACAGTGCTGTAATAAATAAGGTAACCTGCGGTATCGGGGCTTGGACTGTTCCGCCATCGAAGCATAACTCCTCCGTCAACGGCAACCGCCGTTACATTACGGGGAGGAAGGGGCGGCTCCCCTGCCACATACACTATGCGTAAATCCTGAAGATACGGACTTGTTTCCCCGTCAGATGACGGATAGAAATCCACTGCCAGCTGTACGAAACGCCCTCTTACATCGGAAATATTTGCTCCGGGCGTAAAGGCAATCCACGGACTTGAATTTAACAGGTACGGATTTTCACTGGCTCTTATAAAAAAATTCATCTCCGAGTCACAAGAAAAACGGAAACGGCCATTTTCGCGAAACTCATTTACAGAAGAATTTCTTCTTGTGCTGATTCTTCCCCCGGAGGCATTAACCCTTAATACGCCTGAATTATTGTGCCCCAAATCTATAGCACGGGTTTCCGCCCTTCCGCCCGGGGCAGGATATTTTTGAATTGTGGAACGGGCGGCGCAAACTTCGTGAATTTTAAATTCATCTATCAATCCGACAAATCGTTCTCCCAAAGTAAATGTACCATTACCGCCTGCAACGGGAGTAAAAACTTCGCTGTGTTCCCTGCGTGTAGAAGTAGCATAAACTATCGCTTCGCTTACTCCGTTCACAACATATTCCAATAAACCAGTTGATGCGTCAAATCTTATTAAATGATGGCTCCACGCTTTTGGCAGTACCGGAGTTCTGCTTTCAAACTCAAGATTGATATATGAAGTATTATTCGTCGAAGTAAAAAAATTAACAAAAGACCAGCTTAGTCTGTTTCTATTTGCAAAACAATGAATTCTTTGGGAAACATTTGTTCCAATTACAGAATTCCATGATAAAATCTGCTCGCCATTATCCATATTAAGCGGATGAAGCCAAAACTCGATAGAAAAATCCCTTATTCTGTTTCCGGCAGCAAACAACGCCTGCCTGCTTTCGGGCTGTACTCTTACATTGCCGTTGCCGCCAAACAAGACCGCCCCTGTGCCTGCCCTTGCATAACTGCGGGATGCGGCATCAACGCCGGAAGAAGAAACCCTGTAGCGGCGGGTACTGTCTCTGTAATTGGCAGGGGTATTTTCGTCAAATGAAATTGATAAATCCAGCGCGGCTTCTTCTAATGGAGAAAAGTTCCCCCAAACCCCGGCTGCCGCCGTATAACCTGCGGTTGCCGTTCCCGTTGCCGAAGACAACACTAAAACAGGATTGGGTCTTACGGAGCTGACCTCGGTAACACCATTCCTAAATTCTGCCGATCTCCAGCCGGATTGACCGCCCAAAATAATAGTGCTTTCTCCCTGACCAAAGAGGCTACCGTAAACAAACAGGAAGATATATACTAAGAACATGGAAAAAAAATTCGTTTTCATACTTATCTTCTATAATCGGCAAAAAAACAGGAAAACCTAATGCCTGCAAAGGAAGTTTACGACAATCTTAAAACAATCGCCAATGATGCCCCTTCCGAACCCGGAGTTTATATAATGAAAGGGGAAACTTCGGCAGGCTCTGCCGGGGAAATTATCTATATTGGCAAGGCAAAATCCCTAAAAAACCGCCTAAAATCCTATTTTGCAGGGGTTAAAGATATAAAAACCGCCGCCCTTATGAAGCGCGTTAAAAGTATCGAAACAATTATTGTTCCCACGGAATACGATGCCCTGCTTTTGGAAAACACCCTTATAAAACAGCACTCGCCCAAATACAATATCAGCCTAAAAGACGGCAAAACATATCCTCTAATTCGCATAACAAACGAAGATTACCCCCGTATTTTCCGCACCCGAAGAATTATTAACGACTCCAGCCTATACTACGGCCCCTTCCCCAACGGGCAGGCAGTAATTGCAATGATAAATATAATAGACAAAATTTTCCCTTTACGAAAATGCAGATCGTTAAAAAAAAGAAAAAGCCCCTGCATGTATTACCACATTGGCAGCTGTACGGCTCCCTGCTGTAATAAAATTGATATTGATACCTACCGCGTTCATGTTCAGCGCGTTCAAAAACTGCTGGAAGGCGATACAGAACGATTAATTATCGATCTAACTGCAAAAATGCACGAATTGGCAAAAGATCTGCAATTTGAAAAAGCCGCATACTTACGAAACAGCATTAAATCGATAGAAGAGCTTGCAGGGGAAGATAATGCGGTAGAGGACATGAACCCTGAAGACAGGGATTACATCGCATGGGCAACAGAGGGGCTGCTCTCCACTTTTACGGTTTTTTCCATGCGCGGCGGAAAAATGACAGGCCGCGATTTGTTTAGGACACAGTCAGCTTCGGATGAGATGGAGTCTTTGGAACTTTTTATTACAAGCTATTATGATGTTACGCGCCATCCTCCTTTAAAGATTTTTCTACTTTCTCAAACATCAACCCCTACTCCCCACCTATCAAATTGGTTTAAGGAAATATTTAATAATGTACCGGAGTTTTTAACGCCTGGCGACAAACACCACTCGGCGATTATGGCGATGGCTAAACAGAATGCTGTTGAGGATTTACGAAAACGGTTAAAGGAAAGAGGAGCAGGTCCTGCTTTGGACGAGCTTGCCCGTGCTTTAGCTCTTGGTTCAAGACCTGAAAGAATCGAGGGGTTCGACATTTCCCATCTTGACGGCAAATACCCCGTTGCCTCTTTGGTCTCTTTTAAAAACGGGGTTCCTGATAAAAAGAATTACCGTCATTTTAAACTGCGCACCCTTGAGGGCAAAATAGACGACTTTGCCGCTATGCGCGAAGTTATTCAAAGGCGTTATTCCCGTTTATTAAGCGAAGGGCAGGACCTCCCCGATTTAATCCTTGTTGACGGCGGTATTGGTCAGGTTAATGCCGCAAAAGGTGTGTTAGATACACTGCCGGGGGGAGCAGAAATTGATATTGCAGGGCTGGCAAAACAGAATGAAGAAATATGGCTGCCATACGCTGGAAGACCCATTATACTTTCAAAACAATCCGAAGCTTTAAAAGTTTTACAGCATATCCGCGACGAAAGCCACCGATTTGCCAATAATTTTAACCGTAAATTACGGTCTAAAGATATAGCATCGGGCTAGCTATTTTTATCAATATAGTCTAAAATAAGATGTGAATAATACTGAAAAATCCAAGCCAAAATTGACGCGCACTGTATTTGTTCTGCGTTTTGTTGTATGTTCGCTGGCGGCAATAATAGCACTTGGCACAATTATTGGTCTTGTCCGCGGCAAAAATACCCCGCTTATAGGCGGATCCGGTGCGGAGCAAACTGCGGCAGGTTCAATATTGGATGATGATATTCGTATCTTTTCAGGCATTGGACGGCTAAGAATCCCTTTGGTTGATTCATCGGTTTTAATTTTGTCAATTGCATTCCCGTATCAGGCTTCGGACATTGCTTTTTCAGAAGAATTGGCAGGTAAAATAAACGATTTTAAAACAATTGCCATCAATTATTTTACAGCTTTGCCGGAAGATCGGATTATCAATATAGATGAAGAAGCGGCAAAAAAAGAGATTCTGGATCAATTTAACAGCATACTGCGGCTTGGCAGAATTTCCGTTTTGTATTTTAACGACTTGATGATAATAGGTGCCCCTTAATAAATTTGCAACTATTTTTATCAATATGTGTCGAAATTAATATTGCAGGAGTGTTTTATGGAACCCGCTCAAATTATTATTTCCATAATCCCAATAGTTGGGATTGTAATGGGTTCGGTAGTGGTCTTTTTCTACCTTCTGTGGACTCATAGGCGAAAAACATTGCTTATAAAAGCAGGGCAGTACAAAAAACCGGAGTTCGATCTTTTTTCGTTCAGTTTATTATCCGGCCTGCTTTTGGCATGTGTGGGTATTTCATTAACTGTGTTGTTAGCTATTGTAGAGGGAGCAACATACGGTCTTTTGGGCGGTATAATTCCCCTGGCAATGGGCGGCGGGCTTTTGGGCTATCATTTTATAAAACGCCGCGATAAACGCAATGGCTGACGAAGCCCTTAACGACCAGTTAGTTGTCAGCCAGATTGTATCGGGACAAAAAAATTTGTTCCGTCTTTTGGTACGGCAATATGAAGGGGCGGTTTACGGAATGGGGTTAAGTTTTTTCCGTAATAAAGACGACGCTTCGGATTTTACGCAGGATGTGTTTCTTAAAGCGTACCGAAGCCTCCCCTCTTTTGAGGGAAGAAGCCGCTTTTCAACATGGTTGTATAAAATAGCTTATAATACGGCTATTAATGAAGTAAACAGAAGAAAGGAGTACTATAGCCTTGCAGAGGATGATGCAGACAAGATTTCAAGCAATGTTGAATCACCGGAAGGAGCCGCTATTCGCAATGCGTCAAAGCAGGCGGTTCAGGAAGCAATTAAGGAATTGCCGGAAAGATTTAGAATTTGCATAGACTTGTTTTTTTTCTACGACTGTTCGTATCAGGAGATTGAGGTAATTACAGGAATTCCTATAAACACCATTAAATCTCATGTATTCAGGGCAAAGTTATTGCTTAAAGAAAAGCTGGATGCTTTATTGGAAAAATAAGGAGAGAATTATGGATTGTTCAAAAGTTTTGGAAACAGCTTACGAGGAAGAATCAGCCTCTTTTTTTAGTCAGGTGCAAGTTTGGCTGCATACTCTTTTTTGCCAATCATGCGCACAAAAAATTGAACTTTATCATTCAGCCAGAACTTTAATGCGGCAGGACTTTTTATCTTCCGGCATTGCAAGAACTATAAACAATGTAAACATAGAAGAATCTATAATGGCAAAAATTGCAAAGGAAGAATTTGAAAATGAACCTAATGCGGCTGCGGGTATTTTGTCAACACGAGGCTGGATAATAACAGGCATAGTTATTTTTGTATCATTTGCAACCGCTTTTTTTGGAATGGATTTTAAAAATGTAGCAAATGAAACAGGGTCATCATTTTTACTTCCCATTGGAATACTATTTGGCATTGTACTTACAACTTACTGCGCGTTTTTTATTGGAAGCCATTTAAAGGAATTAACAGAACACTTTGGTTTATAAATATTTTTCCATTACTTTTTTAAGTTTAATATTCTTATTGGGATGCACTCAGCCCAGATATTCCCGCACCGAGTTTGTTTTGGGAACAAATTGTACAATTACCATTTTTGAAGACAGAAAAGAATCGGTTCTTGTAGAACAGGCTTTAATTAACGCTTTTGACAGATTACGCGAAATAGATAATCTTATGAGCGTAAATCTTCCCGCTTCTGATATTAGCCGCATTAATGCCAGCGCGGGGATAGAGCCTGTTCGGGTAAACAAAGATGTTTTTAATTTAATTACAAATTCTTTTATCTGCTATTTTTATTCATCAGGAGCATTTAATCCCGCTATTGGACCTATTGTTTCACTTTGGGATATTGACGGGAGCAATCCCCGTGTTCCATTACAACAGGAAATAGATGCCGCTCTTCCTTTAACAAAATTTAATGATATTGAATTTGATTATGATACTTACAGTATTTTTTTAAAAAAACAGGGTATGTCGCTGGATTTAGGAGCAATCGCCAAAGGCTATGCCGCCGATGAAACAGCAGTAATATTATTAAATGCCGGAATTAAACGCGCAATAATTGATCTTGGCGGAAATGTTATTGTTCTTGGTCAAAATCCAAGAAAAAAGCCGTGGCGTGTCGGCATTCAAGACCCAAACGGACAGCCCGGAGACTATATCCGAATAATTAATGTTACTGTGGATCAATATTATACAAGCATAGTAACATCCGGCGGTTACCAGCGCTATTTTGAACAAGACGGCATAAGGTATCATCATATTTTTTCACCGGCAGACGGTTACCCTGTTAATAATGAACTTTTATCCGTTACAATTATTTCACCTAACTCCATGTATGCCGACGCATATTCCACGGCAGTTTTTGTTTTGGGATATGAAAAAGGGCTGGAAATGGTTAATAATATGCCGCTAACCGAGGCAGTCTTTGTTTTTAAAGACGGCAGCGTTCGGACTACAAACAGGGTAGAGCTCATAACCCCATAAGCAGTGTGTCTATATTTTCAATAATATTTTTACCGGTAAATTTAATTTTTTGGGTCGTCATTTTGTTGAATATTTGCAAAGATTCGCTTAATAGTTTTCCAAATGCGCCGGGTAATCTTAAATCTTCCCGAATAGTCAGTTTTGACAACATAACCAAAGCCTGAAAAGTAACGGCACGATGAATACCTGCAACAAGCGCCCCTGAAGTTATTTTGAAAGGTCCAATTGAAAAAAGCACATACCCATACGGAACAAGCAAATTAAAGGCAATAATCACCGCAATAACGATAATCGTAAAAACCGGATTCCCGGCTTTATTGAAAATAAGAGCAATCACCCAAAGAAAGAGAAATGCTGCCACTCTATATACTGTACTTGGAGAAAAAAGTATAGCAAGCGTTATTAGAAAACATCCTATAAGTATAGGAGTTAGGTTCGTTTGTGTGGCGGCAGCCAGTTGGCAATGGGGAGTGGGGAGCAGGGATTTTTCTCTGTTATTTACTAATTGCTCATTGCTATTTGCTATTTGATCATTGTACCACTTGGAGCGCTTTACAAACACTTCGCAAAAAACTCCCAATGCGGCTCCGGCTGCCAATCCCACTGCTAAAAACGGCGGGGCAATATATCTGACGCTTTCTTTAAAAATAAAAAACCACGCTAATGCAAGCTGGGCAGTGTTGGAAACCATCGCTCCTGCAGTTCCAATCCCGACAAAAGAAATTCGTTGTTTAAAAATCCGCTTTAAGGTAAACATTAACATTGCCGAAGAAAATGTTCCTGCAATAGAAAAAAGAAAAATATAAGAAAATAAAGTTCCGGTAATTAATGCCTGTCCTGTTACTTTAATACATACCAATACGATATACGCTCGTAATGGAAAAATATTTAAGGCAAGCATTAACGGAAGGTTTGCAAGCCCTATGCGCAAAAAGGGTAATGGCTTAGGAATTAGATATTCTATTGCGGAAAGAAAAAAACAGCAAGCTCCAAGAAGAGCCATGTTTTTTGGCAATGCAATATGATTACCAGCTGACCGCATCGACATCATTGTCTTTATTGCCTTGTATCATTATTAACACTGAGTTAGGAAGACAAGCCGCCCACTGCCCTGCTCTGGAGATAACGCCTGTTGCCGCACAAGTTTGATTATCACAGGGAGAAGATTCTACCCATGCCTTGCCATTTTCTATCCGCACTACAGTATGACCAATGGGTCCTTTAAGACTAATTGTCTCATCGTCATTGCCATTCATGTAATAAACCAATTCTGTATCTTGCGTACGCATAAGAACACTTGTCTGCTCATGCGGCTGTAAATACGCGGCATGAGCGGAGAATACCGTTAGTACAAGTGCAAAAGCAATTATAACAATATCAGCAGGTTTAAGAAGTTTCATTAATTATTTTATTTTCCCAATTCTACAGCACGGTTCCATGCCGCTTCCACAGCTTTAATTACGGTTCCTTTAAGATTGCTGTCATTTAAAACAGAAAGCCCTGCCAGTGTAGTGCCGCCGGGGGATGTTACCATGTCGATCAATTCCTGCGGAGGCTTCCCTGTTTCCTGAATCATGGCCGCCGCTCCTAAAATAGTTTGCGCCGCGTACCTAAGAGCTTTGTCTTTTGAAAGACCGGCTTTTACTCCGCCCTCTGCAAGAGCTTCTATAAACAAATATCCGAATGCAGGGCCTGATCCTGAAAGCCCCGTTACCGCATCTAAAAACTGTTCTTCTATTTTGTCAACAATGCCCGCTCCGCCTAGAATTTTTTCCAGTTCTGCGGATTTTTCCGCAGGTACTTCTTTGGAAACCGCATAAGCAATCATTCCCTTGCCAATAAGAGCAGGGGTATTTGGCATTGTACGGATAATTGGCAATTTTGCGCCAAGAGTTGTCTGCATTTTTTCTATTGACCAGCCTGCCGCCATTGAAACAAACACAGGCGGATTGCCGTCAGAGAGCCGTTTTTGCGCAGGCAGGGCAATTTCAGCTAACACCTGGCCTAGCACTTGCGGCTTTACCGCTAAAAAAATAAAATCGCCCTTTTCTGCGGCTTCTGTGTTGGTGTTAAGAACCTGCGCTCCCAAAGAATCCGCCGCGGTTTTTGCTTTTTGCGTGTCCGCATCTGTAAAAAAAATATCTGCGCTTTTTATTATGCCCGCACTGTTTGCCCCTTTCATAAGAGCAAACCCCATATTTCCGCTTCCAATACAAACAATGTTACTCATTAATCTATCCCGCACGCTTTTCTAAACCGCTTTACCGTAGCGGCTGCAATGGGGCGCGCTTTTTCCGCTCCCTGTTCAAGTATTTTGTCCAGTGCGGGAATATCCGCCATAATTGCGTCATACTTTTCCCGAATAGGGGCAAGACACCTGTTTACAACACGGAACAACTCTTCTTTGGCAACACCCCAGCCCATACCGCCGGCACGGTAAAGTTTTGCAAGCTCTTGCTGTTCGTTTTCATCCGCAAATAATTTGTATAAAAGATAAATTTGGCTTTCATCAGGATTTTTTGCCTCTTCTACCCCTTGCGAATTTGTAATAATACGCATAATTATTTTTTTTAACTGCGCTTCCGGCACAAAAAGCGGAATAGTATTGTTGTAGCTCTTGCTCATTTTTCTTCCGTCTAATCCCGGAACAACGGCGGAATTTTCCTGAACCCCTGCCTGCGGAATTTTTAAAATCTGTTTGCCGTAATTTGCATTTATTGACTGCGCAATATCCTGCGCCATCTCGATATGCTGCACCTGATCTTTCCCAACGGGAACAATATCGGAGTCAAAAATAATAATGTCCGCCGCCATCAACACAGGATAGGTAAAAAGCCCCATGTTAACGCCTGCGTCCGTATCTTCGCCTTTGTCTTTATTTTTTTGTGTAAAATCTTTGTAAGCATGAGCGCGGTTCATAAGCCCCTTGCTTGTAAATGCCATTAGCATTGTAGCAAGCTCAAAAACTTCCGGCACAGAACTTTGACGGTAAAAAACTACTTTTTCAGGATCCAGCCCTGCCGCCAGCCATCCTGCGGCAACCTGCCTGATTGTGGAGTTTAACTCCTTGGGGTCTTTCATGGTATTCAATGCGTGATAATCCGCAATAAAATACCGCGCGTCATATTCTTTGGCAAGCTCCAAAGCGGGCTTAATTGCGCCAAAATAATTGCCAATGTGCAAATCGCCTGTGGGCTTTATACCTGTAAGGGATATTTTCTTCATATTGATACTATATCAGTTTTCTTAATGTACCGCAAAGGGGATAATCTCTGTTACCTGAACTCTAAAGCGGGCGGAGACTGCCATGCGGCCACCGTCCATGTAAAAGCGCGGAAATGAAGCAAGGCTGATAAAGCCATTAGCTTCCTTGGGGCGGTTTCTTTCACTGCTTCTAAGCATAGCGCGCAAACCAGCCCGCGCGGCATCCTCTAACGCCATTTGTTTAACAGCTATCCAGCCCGGGTATTCCGCCAAAAAAGAGGGGCCATGCCCCACTGCCTGAGCATTGCGGATTGTGCCCGTCCGCCAATACTGAAAACGGCGCTGCTGGGAAGGCGACAAATGATAATCCGTCCAAATCCTAATCCGTGAATTGTTAATATCGGTATCTGTAACTTTTAAATTTGGGTCTCCAAATTCAATAGAGCCAAGGGGGGTAAGCTCTATAATTTCTTCTATCTGCCGCGCCCTTTCCCCTACTTCATAATTAAAAGACCAGCCGTAAATCATAGCGGAATAAAACAGGGCTGACTCTTCCAACCCGCGGCGGCTGGCGGCAGGAATATCCAAGGGGTACTCCTCATCCACATGGCCTGCGTAAATAAACTCAAAATCAACAGAAACCTCCCCCCGAATCACTTGAGAATGCTGCCCACTGTCATTCCCCTGAGCAAATAGCAGGGAACAATTAGCAATTAACAAATAGCAAAAGAGGTATTTCCGCATCTTATTATTATTATCGGCAATTACTTCTTGCCGGAATACAAAGTAAATTCCATCTGCTCTTTATGTTGAGACAGCATACTTAACCATAGGTTTTTCTTTTTGGTAATATCCTTGCTCTTTCTGCCAATGGCGCGAAGCTTTTCATAAACCTGCGCTCCATTCTTTGCGGCACTCCATGTTTTATAATGATCGCCATGAAAGATATTGGCGGCTTTGTCTTCGACTTCTTTATCAATATGTTTTTCAAACGCAGAAAGCAAAAACTTGTATTTATCTGTAATACCCCTAAGGTAATCAAGTATTAATCTGTCAAAATTAGGAATTTGTTCGCAAATCTCTGTAAACGACTGCAAAAATTCAACTGCGGCATAATAATCTTCATCTATACTGTATGTTTTATACGCAATACGGCAAAGCTGAATAAAAGATTCGTTAATAATAGTCTGCATACCCCTTACAGGCTGCGACGGAGTTACCGTAAACTTTGGCATAGAGTGCGCTACTTTGGAAAGCAGATCCATTAAATCCTGAAAAATCCTCTGTTCCCAAAGATTTTCTCTAATTGATCCTAAAAGCTTTGTCATTTCTTCCGAGAATTTTTCTTTGTAGCGTTCATTTTTGTCGAACACAACTTCGCAGGTGGGAATCATAACTCCTTTAAATTCGATATGTCCTGTATCAAAAAAGTAAACAGAATCTTTTTGGGAAAGAATACACTTTGATGCGGCATTTTCTTTTTCGAAGTTCATCATTACCTGTTTGGCAATCATTATTCTGGATTCATGAGGAGAAAGCTCGTTTGCCCTTGATTGAAGCCTGGCACCGGAGTTTAAAAGAAAACCTGCAAGGTTTCCGCGCTCTGTAATAATAAGCGGACTTTGCGTGTTGCCGCCTGTAATACCGGCAGTTATTTTAAAAATAGGCAAAGCTTCAGCGTTTCCTGCTCTTTTTGTGGGAATATTAGGGTCGCCTACATTATCAGTCTTTCCAAAATAATCAATAATACACAGCGTTACCATTAAAGCGTCTGTAGCACTTGCGGCAACAACAACCATTTCATCGCCGCGCTCTCTTTGGCTGATTGCTCCGCACTGTGTAGATATTCGTTTAATTTCATTTTCTATAGCCCAATCCAAAGTATGCATCATGGAAAGATTTTTACGGGATTCCATGCAAAATTTGGTATAACCGTGAATATCGCACATAGCAACATAAAGGTTGGAAATTTGCAGAGTTTTTTTAAGTTCCCCGGCTTCAGGGAAATCCCTGTCCGGAATAACCATTTCTTTCCAAAGTTTTTTGTGGGTATTAGGGCAGATGGCGGAGAAGAAGCCCCAGTTTAATCGTTTTAACAGACTAAACGCTTTCATAATAGCCGTATGTGTCCACTTGTCTTTTAAGCAAGGGGTAACCAATTCCTTAAGCTTGGAGAATGTCGTTATTTCCTTAGCCATGACCTTGTCATAGAGAAAAGAAAAGAACTCATGTTCTGTCATTCCGCTGTTATATTCGCTGATATTTTTCACTGGTCTTTTTCCATTAAATTCCTTATACTATTATACAATACATTAATAATAAATAATAGGGGTAAAATATAGTTATGGAAAATGCTGCCAGTTTGAATAATTCAGGAATAGCTCTTACCGAGGCAAATCAGCCTTTTGAGGCTATACCCCTGTTCCGTAAAGCACTTGTAATAGAGCCGGAAAACCCCCTTCTTTGGCTGAATTTGGGCATTGCCCAGCAAAAAACAGGGGAGTATTCCGAAGCTCTTGAAAGTTTCCAAAGATCAATAATTATTGATGACAACCTTGTAGAAGCCTGGCATTCAATGGGTTTGATATATTACGAAATGCAGGATTTTAAGCTGTCAGAAGAATGTTATACAAATGCCCTTTCCAAAGACGGCAGCGACCCCAAAACATGGAATAATTTGGGTGTTCTTTATTTTAATAAAAATCAATTTGAACAAGCCCGCAATTGTTTTGAAAAATCCGTAAGTTTAAGCCCCCACTATTATGATGCTCTCTTGAACCTGCGCGACACCTGCCGTGAACTTAAAGACTTCCGCGCCGCCGCAGAATTTGAACGGGTTCTTGGCACTTTAGGCTCACAACCCGAATGAAAATACTGTATATTGCCGAGCTTGTCGGCAAGGCCGGAGTTTTTGCTTTAAAGAAAGCTTTGCCGGAGCTTAAAAATCGATACCCTTACGACTTTCTTATTGTATGTGCCGATGGCGCAACAGGCGCAAACGGTCTTGGCCGCACTCATGCCGCCTATCTTCATAAATTGGGAGTCAATGCCATTACCCTTGGCGAATGTTGTTTTTACAAAAAAGATTTAACCGAAAACCTCGATAAGGTTCCGTTTGTTTTACGCCCTGAAAACCTAAGCCCGGAAGCACCCGGTATAGGCGTAAAAATATTCAAGACGGATAACGAGCGGGTTGCCGTTGCAGTTCTCCTTGGACAGAACGGCTTTAACCGCCTGCACGCAAATAACCCCTTTGCGATTTTGCCGCCGTTGCTGGAACGCCTTAAAAAGCAAACCCCCTATATTATTGTGGATTTTCACGCTCAAGCTACGGCGGAAAAGAAAACCCTCTTTTTTATGGCGGACGGTCTTTGTTCTGCCGTTATAGGTTCACATACCCGTGTCCAAACAGCAGACGAAACAATTATGGAGGGCGGCACCGCTTTTATAACAGATGCCGGCAGAACGGGGAGCCTGGGGTCCGTTGGCGGCTGTGATATTGACTCCCGAATAAAGGAATACCTGACAGGCATCCCCGACTGGACAAAAGAAGCCTGGGACAAAATTGAAGTGCAGGGTGTGTATATCGATATTGATAAAAACGGAAATGCTCAAAAAATAGAAAGAGTCAGGATGCCAATAGAACGGGGTCACGACTAACACAGTTTAGCACAGAGAACACGGAGGCTAAAAAAACATTTCCTTTGTGCCCTCTGTGTCCTCTGTGGTTAAATTTTCCTAGTGCAAGAAGAACCTTGCAACAAATACTGCAAACAGGAACCATGTAATCATGGAAACATCTTTTGCTTTTTTAGTTACAAACTTAAGAAGAACATAAGCCAGGATTCCCCATACAATACCTTCTGCAATACTGTAAGTAAAAGGCATCATTATAATTGCCATAAATGCCGGAATACCTTCTACAGGGTCGTTAAAGTCAATTGACATTACAGGAGAAATCATTAAGAAGCCTACAAACATTAATGCAGGAGCAGTTGCCACTGAAGGAATAAGAAGGAATACATCAGAGAAGAATAATGCTATAAGGAACAATATACCTGTTGTTAAACTGGTAAGACCTGTTCTTCCGCCTGCTGAAACACCTGCCGCACTTTCTACATAGGATGTAACGGTAGAAGTACCAAGAGCAGCACCAACAGCAGTACCAACAGCATCAGACAAGAAAGCTTGTTTTACTCTGGGAATACCGCCTTTTCCGTCAACAAGACCTGCTTTTGTTGTAACACCAACAAGAGTACCAACAGTGTCAAAAATATCAACAAATAAGAAAGTAAAAATAACAACAATAAATTTAAAACTTATGAGAGTTTCTGTATTAAAATCAAATTGGAATAAAAGAGGAGCATCAGGTGCTTTAACAATTGAAAAAGTGTCAGGTACTGTTGTAATACCCATTGGAATTCCAATTAATGTGGCAGCAAAAATACCAATAAGAATAGCACCGGGAACTTTTAATACATGAAGAACAAAAATAATAGCTAAACCAATAAGTGCTAAGATTTGACCTGATTGATTAAAAACCACTATTTCCGGAACTATGTCTGCTCCGGGCAATACTTGTCCGGGATATGTTGTTACGCCGGCATCATTTGTAAATGAAAAAGCATCAGGTAAAATATTTATATCAGATATAAAATGTAAAAAACCTGCATTCTTCATTCCAATGTAAGCTATAAAAAGACCAATACCGACAGCAACAGCTTTTTTAAGGCTTGGCGGAATTGCTTTTACAATTGCTTCCCGTACATTAAATAATGAAAGTAAAATAAATATAAGGCCTTCAACAAAAACAGCCGTTAAAGCCAACTGCCAGCTAATACGCATTCCCATACATACTGTAAAGGTAAAGAATGCATTAAGACCCATACCGGGTGCAAGTGCTATTGGCAAATTTGCAGTCAATGCCATCATTATAGTAGCAACAGCAGCAGCAATTGCTGTAGCGGTAAATACTCCGCCCCACGGCATACCATCTACTTTGCTTAACATATCGGGGTTAACCGCAAGTATGTAAGCCATTGTTAAAAATGTGGTAAGACCTGCAAAGATCTCCCGCGAAACCGTTGTTCCTTTTTCCTGAAGTTTAAATAACTTCTCCATATATTCCCTCCTTTAAATTAAAAACGGCGATAAACAACAAGGAATTACTTCCGGTTATCTATCGCCGTAATTTCACTTTACATAGAGCGGTCGTTCTACATACTTAGTATGCAAAAGCTTGTGCGCTTTGTGGCCGCCGGGTTCTCCAAGGAATTCCTTGTAAACCTGAGCAATAAACGGATTTTGGTGCGAGCACCTATACTGCGATTTTTCATCATCAGAATAAATCCCTGCAGTGCGTTGTTTCCTAATTTCATCGGTACAGCCGTAGGGTTGTCCTCCGCCTGCAATACATCCGCCTCTGCACGCCATAACTTCTACAAATTGGTACGGCGGCGGGTTTCCCGCTTTTTTTGCCTCGCGGATTTTATCCAGCACAGCGGCAATATTGCCCATTTGGTGAGCAACCGCTATTTTTATTTTGGTTCCATTGCCAAAATCAACTTCGCCCTCTTTTACGCCTTCAAGACCTCTGGCAGGTTTAAAATTGACATCGCCCATTTCTTTTTTTGTTACAAGATAAAAAGCACTGCGAACTGCCGCTTCCAATACACCGCCCGTTACGCCAAAGATGGTTCCGGCTCCTGTATATGGTCCCATTGGGCTGTCCGCTTCTTCATCATCAAGCTCAAGTATTTCAATGCCTGCCTGTTTAATCATACGGGCAAGCTCACGGGTTGTAATAACAATGTCCACATCGTAACCGGCGCCGGCGCTCTTCATGTCGTCATTGCGGCGGGTTTCCCACTTTTTAGCGGTACAAGGCATTACAGAAACTGAATAAACTTTTTTAGGGTCAACCCCTGCTTTTTCAGCCCAGTACGCTTTTATCATAGCACCCATCATTTGCTGAGGGGATTTTGCCGTAGAAAAATTGGGAATCATATCCGGGTAATATTTTTCCATGTAATCAACCCATGCAGGACAGCAGGAAGTGATAAGCGGAATTGGGCTGCCTTTTT
>Ga0099364_10005686_pt1 | contig 18438 bp, 33 predicted proteins | sample TergutTh196P3_FD_73070 | JGI IMG/M metagenome (GOLD analysis project Ga0099364, IMG submission 73070) | Microcerotermes parvus P3 segment gut microbial communities from Pointe-Noire, Republic of the Congo - Th196 P3 | ecosystem: Host-associated > Arthropoda: Insects > Digestive system > Gut ...
AGTTTCAGAGACAGGCTCGGAGAGTACCGCTTCAATGGCGGCATCCGATGCAAAGAACATGGCTTGGGCGTGATGAGTTTGTTCCGCTTTTTCCCAGGACTGCAAAGCGGCATCATAATCCGCTTCTTGCGTTTGATAGTTTTATGCCGGATTGGGAAAGCGTGGCGGAGGAAAAGATGGGCTTCCAGCTGTTTGAAACACAGACGGCGGGCACTCCGGTTTCGCCGATTTTTGAGACAGAGGAAGCATTGGCGGCATGGCTGGCAGGGCGAGAGCTCGGCCTGGTTGCGGATGTCCCTGCAACAAAAGAAGAATGGCTGGAAGTCATTCGGGCATCGGCGGATACCGGACGGGCTGCGCATATTTGTAAGCGGGTTTCTACACAATAATTCTGATGAGCTATACGCATTATTTTGAAAGAAATTTGAAGGGATCAGCGGCGATTGATGATTCGGTAAGACATCAGATCATTCCGATTCTACAAGCCATTGTTTCTCGCTATGAGGATATTTTGACGAGTGATCCGTCAGGGCGGCAGAAGCTGCCGGTGGTAATTACAGAGGAGAGTGATGAGATTTTTTTCAATGGGATTGAAGATGAGCGAGGGGAGAATGCTTGCGAGATATTTTGTTTCAATTTACGAATCATTAACGGACATTCTTTCTGCAAGACGAACCACAAGCCTTACGATAAGCCTGTGTGTGAGGTGCTGATTGTTCTATGCCATTTTCTGCCGGGGCTTGATGTACAGTCGAATGGTTTTTTATCATCTCTTATCGCAGAAGAGTGGCTTGAAGCGGCGGAAAATGTTCGTCGGGAGTATGGCATTACAACAAGACTGTTTCATTGGAAACATAATCCTCCGTTGGAAAGTTGCGAGAATGACTAAAAAGATATCCGAAGAAATACGATTAATAAAAGCGTTTTGTGAATGGGGCGAATCGTTTCAAGAACTGCATAAGGCAGATACTGCGATTTGTGTCGAAGGACATGATTGGTACATTACTGACATGGGAGTATGGGTTTTGGACCAGGAAATAGTATTGGAACTGAATAATGGTGATGCTGTTGTGAAGTTGATATTACGTCAGAATCTACCGTCCATTGATGTGGTGATCTGGGGCGACACTTGTTTGGAGGCTATAGATGCTGACAAGCCGCTATTGCGTTTGGCTTACTGGCTGCCGTCGTCGGAGTGCGAGGAAAGACACTTGACGGTGCGAGATCATGCGTATGAGCTTGACTATCCTACTCCGGAGATGGTAAGGCTTCTGGCGTATTTTGTGGAAAAATTTTTGGAAAAATTAGGAGAAAATCCCTCTGTACCATTTGCATGGCAGCGTGTGGTGGATTATGCTACTCGGCAACAAGAACTCGTTCAGACGATGCTTGATTTGCGCAAGGGTGCAATACAGGATTGCTGGGTTGCCTTGTCTGACGATTGGGATGATTTACAGACATAATTTTTCAGGGATTTTTCAATGTCACAGCTTACTTCACAAAATAAAAAATACAAGCACAGGATGTCCGTGCTTGTTGCCTTCCACAAATTATTGAATGCCGCTCGTGGTGGTGCGGATGTATTATTGCTGGATCAGCGGGATGTCTTTGCGAATCTTGCGATGCAGCAATATAACGACGCATACGTGGATGATCGGCGACGGTTTGAGACGGATTACGGGCAGTTTTCGGATTACCTGGCGGAAGAGTTTGATCGGTACGCGCACAATGGCGGGGTGGGCGAACCGAAGTTTCCTTCCGATGCGGCAATGGCCAAGGCGGATGAGCTGCTTGCATCGCTTTTGGGGTAGCGGCTACATACAGTAACTATAATAAAGTTTTCTATTGAAAGTTTATTTTTCTTGTGTAAGCTATGAAATACGAGATTGTCCGTCTGCAAGGCGGTGTAACGACTGCCAGGCAAATCCCCCATCCGAATAATCCTTTGGTACTGGTTTCGGTGTATCCAATCCGCTACCTTGAGGCAGGTCCGTGGGGTGCTGCGAACAGTATGGGTGGGTACATTGCTTCGGAGCGTAATCTTGATCAATCCGGCGATTGCTGGGTTGGTTCGAATGCTGTTGTATTTGATAAAGCCAGAATAGCGGGTAACGCTCATGTGCAAGGTATCGGTACGGAGGATGAGAATCTTGTATTGATTTTTGATTCCGCAGTGATTGCCGGGAACGCTGAAGTTAAGTGCAGGGCTTGGGTTTTCGGAAATGCCCGTGTGCTGGAGAAATCGGTGGTGTCCGGCAGTGCCCGTATTTTCGGAGATGCCAGAATCTACGGAAGAGCCTCCATTGCAGAGAGTGTTTCGGTAAGCGGTAATGCCAGAGTTTCCGGAGAGGCTTCGCTCTGGGGAAGCGTACTTCTTTTGGACGATGCCAGAGTGTATGGGACAGCTCGGCTTTCCGGCACGGTACAGATGGAAAATAACAGCCGTATTTTTGGCAATGCCAAGATACACGGCACGGGCATTCATGCTCCTCTTTTGCAGATAAAGGATAATGCCCGTGTTTCCGGCTGTGCTGTGGTGAAAGATGAAGAGAAGGAAGTATCGCTTACAGGAAATGCGACAATTTACGGCACGCTTGAAATAACGGGAGGCGATGTAACAGGCCGGTCGCTGGTAACAGGGTGCCCTGATGAAGAGGATGTAGCAGACTGTCCGGAAGCTCCGGCAGGGCAGCCAACGGCGGATTGTCCTCCAGCGTAATGAAATTACTTTTCTACATTTTTAATAACAGTGAGAAATAACATGCACGATAACCAGCTTACGTTCGAACACGACGAAAAGCAGCCTGAAACATGCCTACCGGAGGAAGAAGCCGATGCCTGGGATGATGACTGGGATGACGATGATGAAGCCGATCCCTGGGATGATGACTGGGATGGCGATGATGATGCCGATGCCTGGGATGATGACTGGGATGACGATGATGAAGCCGATCCCTGGGATGATGCCTGGGATGGCGATGATGACTGACAATAATGCTGCCCAATTTTATACGTGCGTATAAAATTGGCTGGTTCGAACAGTTGGAAAATGAGACGATGTGTGAAACAGTTGCAAAGTGTGAGCCAGATACAGAAGAATTTTCGAGGGATGAACGGGTACTTCGTTTCGCAGAAAAACTGAAACGTGTGTGTACGGATTGTTCGGACGATTGGCCTTACAAAAATTTTTTCATTACCTTTGCGGAGGAGCTGAGGGAGGATGTGATGGGGCGGCGTAATGCTGTAGATGTGGAAACAAGAGATGAATGTAATGAAGGCGTAGCGGTCGCGGCCACTGGAGAAATTCGTTGATGGTGGGAAGACTTCGCAGATTGTTGCTGGTTATGTTATCCGGGTGTGTGCGAAGAAAGAAATCGTCACCTATGAGGATTGGGCCAACCTCGGCTTTTTGAAAATTGCCATAGCCGTCAATTGCGACAGCGTAACATTTATTTCTGCTGTCACTTAGAAATGAATTTACTTGTTTACAAGTTAATTTTCCCGGCGTGTCCAAGCGGCTAAAGTAACCTATCACTGCATTAAGGCTTGATTCGTCGGCTGTTGGTTCTGTTGCTACAATATAAAAAATTTCGTTTACAAATTGTGTGTCAAAAAACATCGTTTTCTCCTTTAAGTTGGAGGTTTTTGTGGAATGGTTTAGTCACCTCCCAACTTACCTCCGCTTAAAGGAATGGCAAGCCCTATCACTGACAAATTTTGAAATCGACTTGAAAAATGTCTACATCAAACAGAGACCGAAGCAAATCCCGGATTGTCCGGATGCCAAAATTACATGACGATACGCTCGAAGTGGATATCTGGTTTGAGCGGGGGATGATTTATTTTCAAGACCCAAAAAATCCAGAGAATTGTGCTTCCTGTACTGTGAATGATTTTGAGGAGCGGATGGAAGTGTTCCGCACGTATGTCGATGATGATAATCTTCTTTCAAAATTTGTTTGCGGAAAGCAGGCGGCCCGGCGGTTTATCGTGGATACGCTGGAGCTGATCCGGGAGGCAAAAGCACAGCTGCATGTCGGGATGGACATTGATGTGATTGCAGGTATTGAGCGGGAGCGGGCATGTGTTTCACGGCGGCAGGGATTCGAGGCGAGATCTTCAGGCTTAATCGTTCCTTGCGTTTCGTAAAATTTGACAGCGTAGCCGGATTGGTGTAAATTACGTTGGTTGCTTGCACTATGGTGATAGTGTTTCCGGATCGGTATGGGTTTTACTCATACCGATCTTTTTATTTGCATGGAGGGACTTTATGCGATTTTGTATTGCGTTTGCCGTAGTGTTTGCGGCGATATTTTCAGGCGGATGTAAAAGCTCGCCGGAAAAATTGGTAGGGATTTGTGTTGACTACGTTTTGAGATTGGATGATCGACAGTCTTTTCAGATCACGGTTCTGGATCGTTAATTATTTTCACCCATTAACAATTTTAGAATGATGCAATTTTCACATTTGGATAAAGTTCTTTTTCGGACGAAAGAGTTTGATGAGATGTCGGTAGGCGTTGTGACCTGTTCGGAGGCTGCCCCGCCGGTGATTTACTGTACTTGTCGATGTATGCGGTATTATATGGAGCAGGTGGAGATTATTCGTGTGGTGGGAAAGGCAGAGTATCCCGGAGTAGCACAGGCAAGGGAGAAGCTGCTAAGATTGTTAGACAAAGCACTGTTAGAGCAGTCGAGAGAATCTTGTTGTGATTTACTCCGGGATCTGTTTTGTTATTTAGACCATTCGCACCATGCTTATGTGGAAGAACTTTCGGGGAATATTCTTGTATTGGAAGATGAGGAGATTCCTGTTTATGAGGATGTCGGCAGGATTATTGTAGGAACGGATTTGAAATTGCAGAGGGTGCTGAAGATTTTACGCGATGACAAGGAAAATCTGTATCTTGACGAATCTGTGTGCAGGCCGCCGACAAGGCTGGGCAGGCATGATCTGGCAGAGTATTTTTTGAGAGCCGAAATCTAACAAATAAAAATTATGTTAATGACTTTGACGAAAGAAGGTACAGATCAATTTAAAGACCCGCATAAGTTTACAGTTACTGAGTCGGGTGATGCGTTTGAGATTCTGAGTTCGGGTTTATATAGTGATCCTAGAAAAGCGATATTGCGGGAATTAAGTACGAATGCGGTGGACTCGCATATTGAGGCAAAAATTTCGAGACCGTTTGAGGTTCATCTCCCGACGATCAAAGACCCTTATTTTTGGATACGGGATTATGGGACTGGTTTGTCGAACCAGGATGTTCGTGAAATATGGTGTTCTTATTTTAACAGTACGAAAAGGGGTAAGGGGCTTATTGGGAAATTTGGCTTGGGTGCAAAATCTCCTCTTTCTTACGTTAATTCGTTTTCGCTTGTTTCCTGGTACGAGGGGAAGCAGACGCGGTGGATTGTCCGGCTGACACCGGAAAGAGTACCGGAGATTTTGGAGGAAAAAGCCCCCGGTGCTACAAAGGAACCCAATGGTATTAAAATCCGGTTTGCCGTTCCGCCTAAAGATTTCTGTAAATTTGAGGATGCGGCAAAGGAGGTTTACGCCTACTTTGACATGATGCCGAAGTTTGTCGGTACTGACAATATCGTGATTGAGAAGCCGGAATATTTTATGTTCCATAAAGGGGATACTTTGAATTGGGGTATTCGCAAGGAATATAAAGAATCGCAGGTGATTATGGGCGGCGTGGCTTATCCCATAAAGAACACGGAGGTTGCCCGGCAATATCAGGATGGTATTGATCTTTATGTGGAGCCTGAGACTTTTTCGATCACACCAAACCGTGAAGCTCTGAGGTATACGCAAGAAACCAAAGACGGGCTTACAAAGATGTTACAGCTTGTTGAGGAGCAGGCGGCACAGAAGCTAGTGGCGGAGTACAAAACGATAACCGGTTCGTTCCGCGAAAAATATGAAAGGTATTGGGATAGCATGCTGTATACGCCAATACTTTGTTCCAGCAAGGAGAAAGTACAGAAGTTACTGGTTGCTGAGGCAAGCAACTGGAATAAACGAAAGGACCGCGTTGTAAAAATAGGTGTGGATGATACACAGAGCCGATTATCGGTTTACTTGCAGCCGCACGAGGAGAATGCTTCGAAAGAAAAATACGCTGGTTCTTATTTCGGCTTGGAGACTACAAGAGGCGCATGGTTTTCTCGTGCTACTACCAGTCGTATTTTTTGGGAGGATCGGACTCCCGTGATTATTGTAATGGACAAGCGGTCCAGTATGAAATCTAAAATTGATTATTTCCAGCTTAGACAATGGCGTCAGATTTACTTACTTTATACGAAGAGTGTTAAGCGGGTTGTGTCTCAGCTGGAAGAATTGGGACTTGAGCCGATTCTGCTTTCGACGTTACCTCAGGGGCCAAAAGACCCGGCCAAAACAAAAGAGAAGCGGATATCCAGCAAGGAACGAAAGGCCCGGTCTGAAGTTCGCGGGTGTTACACCCTCGATAAAGCTGGGAATTATGCTCCTGTGAAGAACAAGTCGGGGCTTGAGGGTAAAAAGTATAAAGTCATTCTCTCTGGTAGTGGTAAGTCGTTATACAGTTGCGGTGTTTCTCCGTCAAACGTGCAAAGACTGTTGCAGCAGTTTGGGCTGGGAGATAGTTTTCGCAGGGATGAGCTTATCTATATTCACAGAACTTATCAGGAAGAATATCCTCAATTTCAAGCTTTAACGGATTATGTCGAAGGTATTGTTTGTAAGATTCCTGCGAATTACGATATGGGGCTGTATTTAGTGCGTCTACAAGATGGACCATTATTGCGGTTGGTTTCGAGGCTGCGTACAGTTACTGCAACGCGAGACTGGAGCGAGAAGGGCAAAACCAATTATCACCGCTCGGATTGTTCGGAGGAAGAGCAGCTTCGGCGAAGCGATATTGTTTTTCAGTTGGATATTTTCAAACAGTGCTCAAGGCAGGAAGGAGAAACTTTTAGCAAGTACATGGATCGGCTAACGGCAACCTACTCAGAGCTGCTTCCTTTGCTGTCACGGGATTACACACAACGAAAGCTGACGCTGGAGGCGATAGCAAAAGATTATGTTACGGAGGTTGAAAAATTGACGGAAATGTTTGTACTGGCAAACCCCGACCTATTCTCTGCGGAAGTTCGGCTGCGTGAGATGTTGGGTTTCCCGGTTACAAAGTGGTACGGCGACATCCATGATTTGGATTACACTTACTAAACATTTAACCCTCTAAAAATCATGCTTAGTTTTATTGGTAGCGACGGATGTCTCTTTGTGTATATTGGGGATGACATGCTTACAATCAGAAAAGATCATCCCAGGTATGAGGAGATACGCCAGTGTATTGCTCAGGAGGCCCCCGAAGCTGTAAAATCGCTTCTGGATTCTGGGAATCATGAATCGAAGCCTTTGGAAGAGAAGGAGAAAATATTAATCGAAGCTGACACTGTTATTTATAATGGTCGGCGTTTTACAAACAAGACGATGGTGGACATTATCCGCCGTTTGGAAGAGGTGGATAATGTTGCAGTACGGCATTTTGTCGAACGGGTTTGCTTAAATCCGAATCCGCAGTCGGCACAGATGCTTATGTCATTCCTGGCACATCATCATTTGCCTTTGACTGTGGACGGGCGGTTTCTTGCTTATAAAGCAGTTGATGAGAATTATAAAGATTATCACAGTAAATCTTTTAATAACTCACCGGGGCAGACGTTGGCGATGGACCGGTCCGACGTGGAGTTTGATGAGCATACAGCTTGTTCTAGCGGTTTCCATGTCGGCACTTTGGACTATGCAAAAGATTTTGTACGTCCCGGTGGTAAGCTGGTGATTTGTGTTGTGGATCCGTTTCATGTTGTCTCAGTTCCCATTGATGAGTCTCATCAGAAGCTGCGAACGGCGCAATATACCGTGCTTTGTGATTTTGAAGAAGTTCTGAACAACTATGAAATCTATAAAACGGACGGATCGCCGATGTTCTTTACGGAATATCTTTCTGATCTTCGGGAAAAGGAGTACGATTTGTTTAAACTGACTCTTGATCGCGAGAAGGAAGCGGATAAACCTGAACTCACCGAAGAGGAAGATTGGGAGGGCGAGAGAGAGGATACGGATTAGCTTCGAACATGGGGTTGACTATTTTGGCGGTTCCTTCGGGAGCCGCCCCTTTTTACAGATAATGAATTATGCACTTCAGTGTTTTAGTGATTGGTGACGATGTAGAGCGGCAGCTTGCCCCTTATCACGAATATGAGGTTACAGGTGTCAGGGATGAATATGTCATTGACGCGGATATTACGGAAGAGATGGAAGCTTATTATGAAACGGGGCTTCGTGCGTTGGTGGATCAGGATACAGGCAAAACGGTTTATCGTACGTACAAGGAAACAATGAGTTTTCTGGAGTTTATTTGCTACGAGTATGATGTTGCTCAGGAAGAGTACCTTCTCACGGAATCAGAATTGAAGAATTACGTCTCCGGTACTAAAAAGTATGTTATTGTCGTTGATGACAATGACAGGAATAAGGTATTGAAGGTTTTGAAGTATACTAATCCGAATGCGAAGTGGGATTATTGGCTTATTGGCGGTGGTTGGAATGACGTTCTTCGTACCCATAACGGTGAACCAGTGTCTCAGTCGGCTAAGAAGGATATTAACTGGGCAAGCGTAGACTTAAATCGCATTAATACTGTGTTCAAAGATTCTCAGTGGTATGCGAGGCCGTCGGAGGTGACTTCTTCGGAGTGGCGGGTAAAAGTCAAAGAGTTGCTTGCTGATGTACCGGATGATACATTATTTACGGTTGTTGATTGTCACATTTAGACTATGAAGCGTGATGTCTTTACAAAAAACAAAGCTTATTGCGAAACCGCCGCCTGGGCATACTGTCGCTGAGCAGGAGGCACGGGATTGGCAGTTTCGCTGGATGACTGCTGCCGATTTCCCGGTGATTTTGCGGATTGAAAAGCAGTGCTTTTCCGAGTCCGCCTGGAACAACAAGGAGCTGAGGCATGTGTTACAGTCAGGCCGATGTCTGGGCGGTGTTTGTTACTCGTTAATTTCTAAAGATATTGCCGGGTACATTATTTATCGGAAAGACAAGCAAGCGATTGAGATTATGCGTATGGCTGTCGATCCGGAATACCGGAGGCAGGGGATTGGTACGCTGTTATTGGACCGTCTAAGATTTAAGCTGCTCAAAACAAGGGAAAGCATTGTTGCGGACGTACCGGAACGGATGCTTCTTTTTCAATTGTTTTTACGTGCTTCCGGATTTAAGGCGACTCAGGTTTTGAAGGGGGCTGATCCTGCGGAGGATTGGTCGTACCTTATGGTGCAAAGCCTGTAATAATTTCACAGTGAATTTGAAAGGAATCTATTATGTTGGTATTATCCCGTAAAGAAGGTGGAAGGATCAAGATTGGTAATGATATCGAGATTACTGTTGTTCGGCTTGGAGATGATCGTGTGCGGCTTGGCATTGACGCTCCGCCAGATATACTGATTTTACGAGGTGAACTCACTCAGGACTATTTCAATCGACAAAAAACCAATGAACCATCCACAATGGAAATGGACCCAGCCGCCTGACCCGGAGCAGCGGGGACATGTAACAAAACTTGTATGCGTCGGCTCGACGTATGAGCTTGGCATCGTTACCAAGCAGGAAACCAAATCGAAAATTCCAAGCTATACTGCGTTTACGCTTATGGTCGAGGGTGTATTTGAGTTTAGTTCTCTTAAAGAAGCTCAGGAGTGGGTGGAGCGAACCTGCCGTATTGAATTCGGTAAGCTGAAAGAAGCTATGGAGTGATGGCGAAGCGGATACGAAAAAAGGCACGAAAGAAGTTTACAATTGCTGCGGGACCTCTGGCGGGCCATGTAGTGAATGGGCCTTTGGTGCAGGATGAGAGGGTTCGGGAAGAGGTGTTAAAGCTTCATCGGATTATGCCTTTTTCCTATGAGGATATCGCGGATGCTTTAACGATTGGAGAGGCAACTGTACGTATAATTATTGAGCGAAAATACGATCCGGGTTATAACCTTGACAGTGAACGCGAACAAATGGGTTTTCCCGGCTTTGAAGGGGAAGAGGTTTTCTTCTGCCGTAGTTGCGGTAGTACTGTCAGAAAACCTTGTTTGGCTTGTTGGCTTGCGCAGCAGCCGTCTAAGCCACTCAGCTCATTGTTATCGAAGCAAGAGAATCTACCGGATTCTCTTGCCCTTAATCTTCCTGAATCCTCAAAAATGACTTATCAGCTGATTCGCAGAAAGAAAGAGTCAATGGGTCTTCCCGATTAACAGCCTCGTAATAGGCGGGCAAGGCAAGCCTTTGTCTTTTGGATTTTTTCTGTGCTTGTAGTCGCCCAATTTACCGGTGTGGGTTCGTGCTGTTACAACGGACCTGTTTCATTACGGTCAGCTTTAGTGTTGCATCTAAGGCTTTCGTCTTGTTGTTAGCACAAGGTCTTCGGCCCTTGTGCGTTTTTCCTTTTTTGATTTATACGTTTATGGAAGTGTATGTAATTCGAGATCACTGGGATGTAGGTTCTGGCTGTGAAGTGTCGCTCTGCGGTGTTTATAACAATATAACCGCGGCGAGGGACCATCTCCGGTATCTTATAGAAAAAGAATATAAGCCGAACGGCGTATTGGAAGATGCCGAGGCGGATGATCCTGACTGGGAGATTTCGAGATGTCTTGATTCCTTCTCGGCGTTTAATGTGAGGACAAACCACTGGGTTGATCTGGATATTTATGAGATGGATATCGCTAGTGAATTTAACATAAAGGAGTAAAAGCTATGTTAGCTGTGGTAACGATTTATAACCATACTTTGTCTGTTGGCGAGGCTATTGGTGTAGCCAGCTGGGATGATGCGTATGCAGAAGCCTATAAGGTACTTCAATGTCATGGTGTTGTTCTTAGCGAGGAAGTCCAGGAGGCGATAGCGGAAAACAATTATTATTTCGCTTCTACGGGTGAACCGGGTAAAGAAATCGCCGTCCAGATTATTGAAGTTTCCTAACACAATGATTTCAATGACCAATAAAGATCAAAGATTATTGGAAAAAATTCTTCGGCTTTCTCAGAGAGGTGTAAAGAATTTTCTCGCGGATTTTTTGATACGTCCGGGTAGATCCAGTGTTTACAGTGACGGGTTTTTATATTCTCCGGGATCGCATCCTGTTTTACTGGTAGCACACATGGACACTGTACATGTCCGCCGTCCTTCCATGATTTATGTAGACCGTACAATAAGTCCCGGAGGTGATTGGTGGTGTGATGAGGGTATCGGCGGAGACGACCGCTGCGGTATTTTTATTATTCTCAAAATACTCAGGCAATTGGATTGTCATGTGTTGTTTACCGAGGATGAAGAGCAAGGCAACATCGGCGCAAGTAAGTTTTGCAAGTCAGGCATTCGTCCTGATGTCAATTTTATTGTTGAGTTTGACCGTCGCGGAAACAACGATGCTGTTTATTACCGCTGTGACAATCCGCAATTTGAGGAGTTTATCCGCTCGCATGGTTTTGTATCACAGGCCGGATCATTTTCTGATATTTCCTGTATTGCGCCGCATCTGAAAATTGCCGCCGTAAACCTGTCCAGCGGTTATTACAACCAGCATTTCTGCGATGAGTATATTCGTCTTGATGATGTTACGGATATAATCCAACGGGCAGTTCCGTTGGTGTCAGACGTTTCGCAACGATATGAGTATATTAAAAAGGAAGATAGATCGAAGGATTTATGGCGGGAGACGGGAGCGTCTTGTACTAACATGGGATATGACTTTGATCTCCCAGCTTGGCATGATTCCTGGTTTGACGGGTCGGAGGATTACTATGTGTTAGAGGAGAAATACTAATGTCAAAAGATTTGCGTAATAAATTGGCTGGTGAATTTTATGATACTCTTCGCGAGAACGGCTGGTATCCCAGCCGAAATGCTTGTGACGATATTGTTAAGCAAAGTTGGGATGCAAAGAAAAATTTGCGGCAGCTGCTGTCGAAACATCCGCATTGGTCGGAGCAAGATCAGGCGATAATTTTGACGATCACACAATCTTTATCTGGAGAAAAGGGAGTTGAAGGGGCTTATAAGGATTTTTGGTGTCTCGACGAAGTTGCATCTTGTGGTCCTACAGCAGGAATGGCTCTTGCCGAGGCCTGCCTTTGGTCATTGGACGGTAAGGTTACGCAGGAGGCTCTTTTGTCGCTTCAGAAAGCTTCCATTGCCGCTGTTGCAGGGCAAAAACTGTCGCGGGTTATTACCCAATGGGCAAAAACACGCGGAATAGGTAAAAGTAAGGAATATTCTTCCGCCTCACAGAAACTTTTTGACGCGCTGGCAAAAAAATCTGTTGAGCGTAAAGCGGTGCTGTCCATTAACCCTGTGGATATATTGCTCATGTCCAACGGTAATAGTTGGGACAGTTGCCATTCTATTGTTGCTGGCGAAGAACACGAGCATAGAGCTGGCCCAATGTCGTACATTTTGGATGAGACATCAATGATATTTTTCACCGTTTCACCGGATTGTGATAATATCCATCAGCAAGGCAAGATCACGCGGCAGATGTTTCATTATGACAACGGCCTTCTCATTCAATCGTGTCTTTACCCGGACTGTACAAAGCGTAATTGGATAGATCAATATCGCAACATCGTGCAGACGGCTATCGCAAAGTGTCTGGGTGTTCGGTCTCGATGGAAGTTTGACAGGCGGCAGCAAAACGTAGCAGCCGCAACTTGTACTGTTGCCGATAGTGTACACTACGCTGATTATAACCCTCCCTCTGGTGCACACAACAATTGCACAAAATCTTGTCTGGTGTCGCTACGAGATGCTTTAAGCTATGCAGATAGTTGTGTTAATATTGGTTCTCCAGGAATGTGCATTGAATGCGGTGGCGTCATTCACGAGACGGATCGATTGGCTTGTTGTCGCGATAGTAGGTGTGATTATTGTGATTCATGGCTATCGCCGGGGGATACGGTTTATCATATTGAGGACTGTGTTTTTTGCGAGGACTGTGTTCTGCGTTGCCATGGCTGCCGTAAAGTGTATCCGCCGGATGCCTCTTTTCGGTTTGCGGTTATGTCGGACGGTACTACTGGAAAATTCTGCGAGTCTTGTTGTAGCAGTGTTTGCGAGAATTGTGACCAATGCGGTTTCTGTAATACCGCTGAATGACAACCTATCAACCTAAAAGGAACAAGAAATAATGAAACTGTTTGCATTGATTCAGCAGACGGACATCGGCGAGTTTGATGATCCCGTGCTTTGTAGCGAGACCAATTTGATTGAGCAGTTGCGAGCGATTGGCAATTGCTTTCTTGTTGTTTTAGACCTCCCGAATGATTGTACGAAGTTTTATACCTCATTCAGCATGGAGCTATGGGACAACGACTGGCCGTTTGGCAATTTGTTCATGTATGAGTTTGACCGGATTGGGGGAGGAGAGGAACTGGTCTGGGTTCGGGACGGCGAGCACTGGCAGGCTTATGATGTGGATGACTACGAGGAACTCGACGGTAACTTATCGGATTTGTGCGTCATTATGAGCTGCCCGGTATAATGGATGATGTCCCGTGATGGACGTGCAAGGCTGAATTCTCACTAAAACTCCGGAGTAACAGTAGTCGCATAATTCACCGGTGTCCGATTTTGTGCCGTTACAACAAATCGGGAAACGCTTTGTCGTTTTTTCCTGATGCTCGTAAGAATTACAAACTTTTACGGGCATTTTTCTTTTGAGTCATTTGCATTTCATGGGCTATAGTGTTAAAACGGAGAGTATGACCTGTTACACGGCAGTCATGTACGAGGGGACTGGAGATCCTTCAGCCGCTAATATGATTGCAATAGTGTTTGCGAAAACGCTGGCGGAGATTATTGATTTCGCGGCAGAGATGATCGAAAACGAAATTGGTAATGATCCGTATGATGGTAACAGAGAATTTTTTGATCACTGCCGCGGGGCATTGAAAGAACATGGTTTTGTTCTTGGAGAGACAGATACCGGAGAGGACGAATGGACCGTTCGTATTTTTCAGGAGATCGTCTTTTGTAAGAACTGAAAATTGAAACAATGGAGGTTTCGTATGAGAAATTGGAAACGATTTGTGCTAGCGTTGTTATTGGTGTTTGGTCTGACGGCTATTTGCGAGGCGGCTCAGAAAAGGTGCTGTTTGTTGCCCGGCTGGAGACCAGGGAAATTGCTCCGATGGACCTATTACAGGTCTCCGCCGGTATGTAAGCCTGTAGAGGCAGCTGCCTCTCCGGTCATTTGTACGCTTGGTGAGATTTGTACGGCACCGGCGGCATCATCGATAAAGGTTAGACAGAAAACTGTTTTTGACATCCGCATAGAAGAGATGCGATGCCTGGAATTGGTCAATGAAGAGCGGCTGCGGCGAAAGTTGCTGCCTTTGAGACACTGTTCCGGCTTGGCGGAGGCATCACAGAGCTGGTCGGAAACGATGCGGCGAAGCGGGTTCAGACATGGTATAAGCAAGGAAGTCATTGCCAGAGGGGGGCAATCAGCAGAGTTTGCTTATAGAATTTGGATGAACTCGCCGCCGCATCGGGAGGCTCTTCTTAATCCGAATATTCGGGAAATTGGATTCGGCACGTCCGGCGGATTTTGGACGGCAAGATTTCGTTAATTTTCTAACAATAATGTAAAAACAGACAGTAGTAAATGTCTTGTTTGGAGCCGGGTGAACAGCCCGGCTTTTTTATTGTGCTTAATTTTCTTTAACAGGAAACGATACTATGGTTACTGCGACTTTAAACCCGCCTGCAAGTGTTCTTGCGAACGATAAAAGATTACATCTTTGGAATTCTGCAAATGAGGATGAGAGATTTTTTGCTGCGGCACTGTGTGATACGAGAAATGCCGTTGATGCAAGTAAGACTGTGCATTATTTGTCTTTGGGGGAGCAGGTCAAAAAACGGTTTAATTATAAAGGTAACAGTTTTAGATACGGCTCGGCGATAGTGCCTGTGGCATCCCGGATTGCGGGAATCTCCGCTCCTTTGTGCTACCAGATTTTGAAGACGGCGAAGCAGTATTCTTTGGCGGAGTATCAGGTGCTTGCGGCCAAGGCAGCGGCAAATAGCGTAACTCTTACTTGGACACAGCTAAAGACGCTGGCTTACCGGCTGGGCAAACCGAGGTACGACAAGCTGCGGAAAAGGATTGAGCTGAAGCTGACACGAAAATACTATACGGACCGCCAGCTGAATGCCCTGATTGATGATCTTGCTCCTGAGACGAAGCCGAAGGGCAGCACGGCAATGTCCTACCGTAGAGTGATGGATACGGTTTGCGAAAAGGCGATGGTGGATACTGTCATGGAGGGAACATCACTGCCAGTGGGTTTTGGCTCAATGGTGGAAACGTTCAAGGAATGCGAGACTTATTTTAAGGATTGGCAGAAGTCAATCAATCATTTGTCACACGAGATTGCGGCGAAGGATTCCATGACGATTATCCCTGTGCTTCAGCAATTAAAGGAATTACAGACATCCCTGGAGAAAATGGAGCAGTTTACTGCGAGTTCCCGGCATGTGCTGGGTTTGCTGGAGACGCAAGCATGGAAGGTTCGTCGCGGTGGGCAGGAGGAGGAGGTTGCCGCCCCCAAAAAAGCAAAGAAGTAGGCTTGTAGTTTGCAAGGTAGGCCAGCGAAGGGTAGACTCTTCGCTGGCTTTTTACGAGAGTTAAGGGCCAACCCGCCCGGCATCGCGTCCCGGACGTTAAGCGGGACATTTTGTTTTTAACCGTAATGTTGAAGCAACATCTAACTATAAGATAAACTAATGGGATGCAGAGCAAACGTAGTAAAAACATATATTGTAGAGTATGCTGATGGGCAGTGGTTTAATTGGCAGGCGGAATCCTTGCTTAGATTGCTGAGTGAACATGATGTTGATGTGTGGCAGTCGAATGAAGACGACCCATACAGTGATTTAGAGATTCGGGATATTGAGGGGTTTAAGCGGCTTATTGAAACGCTGGAGCAATCCCCGCCGAATGAACGGTGTAAGCCGTTTGAAGCATTGGTGAATAGTGAAGTCGCTGAAGTCTTCAAAGAATGGCTCAAATATATCATTGACGGCGGCGAGTTTGCTGAGGATTTCATACGTGTTCATTGGTTTTAATTTGAGAAAAATGACGGATAAGAAGAAACATTACCGTACAATTTACATTGACCCGCCTTGGCCTGAAATAGGCGGCGGGAAGATAAAGCGAGGGGCTGACAGGCACTATCCAGTGATGACGGTAAAAGAAATCCTTGCATTACCGATCCAACACCTCGTTGATCCGGAAGGCTGCCATCTCTATTTATGGTCTACAAATAATTACCTTGAAGCTGCGTTCCAATGTCTGCGTCAATGGGAGTTTGAGTACATAACAATGATAAGTTGGTTCAAGTCCGGTAAGATAGGGCTTGGGCAGTATTTTCGAGGTTGTACGGAACATTGTTTATATGCAACAACAAAAAACCGATTACCTTACAAGATTATTGACGGCAGACGACAGCAAGGCGTAACTGGTTTTACCGCAGCCCGGCAGGGCCATAGCGTGAAGCCGGAAGAGATGCGTAAGATGATTGAGACTGTTTCCTATGAACCACGCCTTGAGTTATTTGCCCGTAACGAATATATCGGCTGGGACGTTGCCGGATTTGATGTCGATGTTCCGCTGGAAGAAATTTTTGGTAAACAAATGGAACCATCTTGAAATAAGGAGTAAAAATGAGCTTTGATGAATACGATCCGCCTCCTCTTTATCAAAAGGCAATCACGATTAAACAATCCACTAAGCTTGTATTGAAATTTTTTCAAAGGAGTGCCGCAATAATCCATGAAAAATAGCAGAACAAAGAAACGCCGTAATGAGGATCGTGTACGCACGATTTATGATGAAGGGGCGGAGGAATATGGCCGGAAACAGCTTGATCTCAACGCCCTGGGCGGCGCACCGGCACTGCTGAATGATGAAGATTTTGATTGGGACGATCAGCCGCATAAAATTCAGCAAGTGCAGACACTTTCAAAACAAATGAAACTTATGCGTGAAAAACGTAATGATTATTAACCATTAACAGGAATGCAGAAATGAGCTTTGATGAATACGATCCGCCGCCCCCAACCAAAGAAGAAATGGAATGGAACGAAGAGGATCAAAAAAGATATGAACAAAAATTAGCGGAATTAGATGCTCTGGACGTGCTTTTAGAGAGCGAAAATTTCTGTCTGTCAAAAGGTAATCACGATTAAACAATCCACTAAGCTTGTATTTAAATTTTTTCAAAGGAGGGATTATGTGTAAATGGTTCAATGAAGCGGAAACTTTGTCGGACATCACGGTAACGTCAGTATCGTGTATGGCAATTGCTTTAACGGCCGCAATATTTACCCTGGTTATGACCGGCTGCGTTGTGGGGACGATTAAACTGATTCAATGGGTATTTTTATAATAAGGAGCAAATATGTCAGGTGAAGTTTTAGCACAGAAAGAAGCTGTTAGTTTGTTAAATATTATGTGTGGCGAGAAGGCGGGCTGCGGTTGTTGTGACCGCCAAGCAATACCGGAAGATACACCAACGGAATTAAAGGAAGATAAGAATACGGCTCGCCAGGAAGAAGTTAGCCGTCTTTTCCAGGATATCGGCTGGTCTATCAAACCGTTTCCTGGAAAAAACGTATGCGACATACCCGATTCTAAACTGTTTGCTTTAATGGATAGGGAAAGCCAGGAAGTTTATATGCTGAGCGCGTTTCTAGCGGAAGAGGCAAAAAGAGAATGGGCTCGCCGAAGGTCTACTCGTTATCCTAAAGATTATGAAGGCTTTAGCGATGGTATAGATACGTATGTCGGAGGATCAGGCCGTTGGATAGGTACGCCGGGGACGCTTTGTCGTATATGCTTATCCATATTTGATGAGAACGGATTTTGTCCTAGCGATGATGAAGAGGAGGATCATGTTTCCGTCTTTCTGGGTACAAACCAGGTTTACAGGCCGTGCCCCCACTGCCGCAAAAAGCTTATAACTAAGGCTCATGCTTATTGCTATCATTGTGAAGAGGCTTTATTAGCAAAGGAGCGTAGCAATGACTCGGTATCAAGCGAGAAGCCGGAGACATCAGACCCGGTTGAAAAACGGATTGCCAAGATTGAAAGTCAATTGGAAGCTATGCTGTCCCAATTCAATAAATTGGTTTCTTGTTCATCTTTTCAATCGTGTCGGCGGTGCTTTTTTCCGTTGATCAGATATTCGGCGATGATTCGCTAGTATTCTTCCCGGCTGGCCTTGCTGCCATACTTTCCTAAATAGATAAACTTTCCATGAATAAGGCAAAAAGCCTGTCCTGACGTTTTGTGCTTGAGATAACCTGGCAGGTTTTTCTTGGGC
>Ga0099364_10005687_pt1 | contig 18437 bp, 15 predicted proteins | sample TergutTh196P3_FD_73070 | JGI IMG/M metagenome (GOLD analysis project Ga0099364, IMG submission 73070) | Microcerotermes parvus P3 segment gut microbial communities from Pointe-Noire, Republic of the Congo - Th196 P3 | ecosystem: Host-associated > Arthropoda: Insects > Digestive system > Gut ...
CGCGACATAAACAACACGCCTGACTCGGGGCCGATGGCCGTCACGCCGTCAGGGACTACAACATGGCTGCCGGAGCCTATATACCTTATAAGCACGCCGTCAATGATGATGAAGTCGTCAAGCGGCGAGTATGACGCCGGCCTTTGCGCCGAATACCTGACCCCATGAAATCTGGCGTATGCTTCCGCCGCCGAGTCTTCAATGACATTGAGTATCAGGTTGGGGAGCGGTTGGACTGCGCTCCCTTCGCCTTCATATATCGCAAATGCATTTTCACCGATGAACGACACGTTGCGGGGCAATGTCAGGCTTCTCAGGCTTGTGCAGTTGAGAAACACATTTTCGCCCATGTTTATCAGGTTTTTTGACATTGCAACATTTGCCAAGCTTGAATTGTTTCGGAAAGCGGAATGCGCAATGACCATCACGCTATCGGGGATGCTTACGCTCGTTAGGTTCGTGCAACCGTCAAACGCATAGTTGTCTATAACTTGGACACCGTAAGGGATTGTTATGCTTCTCAGGCTTGCGTTGTTTTGAAAGGTGCCGGAGTTAATGCTCGTGAGACTACTGGGGAGGTTTATGTCTGTCAGGTTTGTGCAGCCGTAGAATGCATAGCTGCCGATGTCTATTACGCTGTCGGGTATGGTTACACTTCTCAGATTCGTGCAGCCGGCAAACGCGGACTGGCCAATCTTTGTCACGCTGCTTGGGATTGTAATGCTTGTAATGCTGGTGTTGATGCGAAATGCGTCCATGCCAATGTATGTTGCGCCGTAGGGAATGACCACGTCCCCGCCGGGGCCGTTGTATTCTCTCAACACGCCGTAGCTGTCAACGACAAACTCAGCACTCGCGCCGAGCGCGGACATTGGCAAAAGCGCCAGGTAAAGAACCGCTGTAAGAATGATTGAAATACTTCTTTTTTTAATCGTTTTCATTGTAAAATTCCTCCACATATAAAATATTTTGTGTAACTGCTCAGGGGTACCTCCTGAGCAATACTATTTTGCAGGGAAATGCTTCCCATATTATCTAAGACACATGAAACTGCGAGTTGGTTTTAAGAAATGCGAGTTTTTTTAAAATTTTTCTACATATTAACACTTTCCGATTACATAACGGTCACATTTGATGTTGTTTTGTACCTGCTGCATTAATAAGGGAGTGTCCTGCTACTTCGATTTGAAGTGGCAGGACATCCATAAATCGCTTGTCTTATTACGGCGAATTCTCTCAACTAAACGGGCCATAATTCCTGTCATTATTTATTGAGAGTATGCGTTGCCTTGATTCGTCATTCAACGAGTTGCAACCACGGAATGCGCCATATCCAATCACCATCACGCTGTCCGGAATAGTCACATTTATCAGACTTGTGCAATTGCGAAATGCCCCTTCGCCGATTTCTGTCGTACCATCAAGGATTGTCACCTCGGTCAATCCAACACACCCCTCAAATGATTCCTTGGATATATTCGCACTGCCGGGAACAGTAATGCTTGTCAGGCTAATACAATCATAAAATGCTTTCTGTCCAATGATTGTCACGCCATCGGGGATTGTTATGCTTGAAAGAGCAGTGCAACCATAGAACACCCCTCCGCTTGCTACAATAATCATTCCTGTGCCAAGTTGTGTCAAACCTTTGCCGAGCATCACGCTCGTAAGCGCTGTACAGTGTGCAAATGCGCCATCGGATATGCTTGTTACGCTATCAGGAATCGTTATACTCGTCAACCCTGTACAGTTTCTGAACGCCCAAGCACCGATACGCCTCACGCCCTCGCCGATTGTCACGCTCGTCAACCCTGTACAGCCACTGAACGCACCGGAGAAAAACATGCTGCCGCCGATTGTTTCCACACTGTTTGGTATTACCACTTTCGTTAGCCCGGTACACTCCCTGAAAGCTCCTGCACCTATGTAAGTAACGCCGTTGGGGATGTCTATGTCCGTTAGTCCGGCACAACCGCCGAATGCTCCATCTTCGATTCGCGTTACACCGGTTGGGAAGTTGAAGCGGCTCCTTGTCGCGGGAACCTGCATAACGCTAGTCATGTCCTTGCTGAACAATACCCCGTCTCTATCCGTGTACATAGCGTTATTGGGGCTGACAAAAATATCCGTCAGGTTTTTACACCCGCCAAACACTCCGCCGCCAATGATTTCCACGCTGCCCGGGATAGCTACCCGGGTAAGGCTGTCGCAAAACGCAAATGCCCCCATGCCGATTTCAATTACGTTTTCGTGAATAATAATGCCCGCCAGTGACGAACAACCATAGAAAGCGCCTTCGGCAATAATGTTCACGCTGTTTGGAATATACACACCCGTTAGTTCCATGTTTTCCCAAAACGCACGCTGACCAACGCTTACTACCGCTTCGCCGTCAAGTGTATCAGGGATACGCACCAAGCCGGCGCTCCCGTTGTATTTCGTAATAACTATGCCTTGCAGTTCCTCTTCGTATTTATACTCAAAGTCAGGCAGGGGGATTTCCGGCCAATCCGTCGGCTCCGGGTTGTCGAAAGACAACTCGGGTCTGCTTTCGCTTGGATTTTCGCTTGGATTCTCGCTTGGCTCTTCGCGCGGGGGCGTTGTTCTTGCATCACCTCGCGGACTTCCCATATCTCCCTGTATGCCCCCGCCGCCACAGGCGGTTAATAGTAGCATCGCGGCAAATGCGACCGCTAAGATAGATTTCTGCTTCATAAACAAATTCCTCCGGTAATTCATCAGTCATCAGTAGGCGAGGGGGCGAAGCTTTCGCGCAAACGGCTTAAGTTTCTTGTTCTGAGGAAGCATGCAATCACCCACAACAGTAGTATATGGAAATCTTTAGAATAATGCAATCAGCAATTGCGACGCAAGCAAATCACCCGGCCCTGCGGGGCCACCCTCTTTATCTAAAGAGGGCAGGGGCTGAAACGACATTTTCCAGCAAAGGGACACCCTCTGAGCAGTTACAAAGCTTACCCTTAGCGTGAGCGGGCGAGTTTTAGTGTTGTGTAGTTCCTCCCACCGTAATAGGTGCTGACAGCGGCGTCAATGACCCTGCTGTCATACAGCATCTCCCTGTGACCGGCGGTGGACTCCACCCATGAGTGAAAGGCGTTGACAGAATTCGACCCCATTGTAATGCATTCGGCGGCATAAATCGGATTTCTATACCCCGAAGCGATTATTCGCCTGTCGAACCCCTGACCGTTTGAACCTGTGTGGCTCATGAAGTTATTGTCATGCATGTCTTTGCTGTGCCCATAAGCGGCGCTGTGCAACTGTGCGTTGAATATGAGCGGCGTACCCCCGTGCCTGACGCGGAACGCATTTATCAGAGCGAATGTGATAGTGTCATGGAAAGGCAGGTTAACGAGATCCCTTGCCGCTTCAAAAAGCACGGCATATACGACATTTCCGCCCCGTCTATCGACAAACTCCGTGAGAACCCCTGACGCTCTGAGGACAGCGAGGTCCCAGTCGCCGTTTATGGCGTATATTTTATTTACGGTGTCATTTTCAAAACGGACAAGGCAAACATATGTATGGGCGGGATTCTTATAAAGTGCCCAGTCGCCAAACTGCTCGGAGGTAATTGAATAATCCCTTGATTCAATTACAGCCTGCACATCGGCTCTTGATATTCCAAGCGCGATCCCGTTAACTTTCGCATTTGGGTTCAGCACCGGAGGCGGAGATGTATCCTTGATGTGGGCACGTATCTCTACGATGCCGTTGCCCATGACAAAGGATGTGTTCTGAGAATTTGGATTTGCGATCGTAATATTGCCTCGCGTTACCTCCCAGCGGTCAAACGCAAATCCTGCGGCGGGGATTGCGCGCAAAGTCACCGTATCGCCTTGCCGCGCTTGGCTTGCCGACACAGATGCGATTCCGCTACCTGTTATATTTATTACTATAGAATATAATGGTGTAGGTGTAGGCGTAGGCGTGGGTGTCGGCGTGGGCGTGGGTGTCGGCGTAGGTGTGGGCGTAGGTGTAGGTGTGGGCGTAGGTGTAGGTGTGGGCGTGGGCGTGGGCGTGCTTACAGCAGCCCCGACAACATTATATGTCCGCAGTATAGTTACAATGCTCTGCTCTCTTGTATATACGCTCTTTGGCGAAAACATATTATTTCCGGTACCGCCCATTATCCCGGCAGCCTGTACTTGCCCCACCGCTTCAAGCGCCCATGATGCTATTGAGCTCCTGTCAGAGAATGCGACGCTCTGTCTTGGCAGGGGGGTGCCGATAGCCGCTGCGAGCCTAGCGAGCATTGTCGCCGCCTGTTCGCGCGTCAGTGTTCCGCCGGGGTTAAATCTGTTATTACCAACGCCGCCGACAACTCCGATTGCCGCAGCTTTTTGAACATTGACATCATTTGTATCGGAAAAGGTTGAACGCTGCGTGATTACGCCATTAAATCTCTCATACAGCGCAACGGCGAGTGCGCAAAACTCTGCGCGGGTTATTGTCTGTGTGTAAGCTGATTGCAGCGCCGCTGGGACAAGCCCTGAGTTTATCGCCGTTGTTACGTTGGACTGAGCCCATGAGGATGGACTGTTGCCTGCGGGGGGCGTAGGCGCAGGAGCCGGAGATGGAGCCGTGGGCGTGGGGGGTGGCGATGGGACTGTGGGCGCGGGAGGCGCAACCGCACTGCCTATGGCAATAAACGGATGCCCATATTCGCTTGCATATGCTTCTGCTACCGTGCCGGGGGTGCCGCTGATAGTTAATGTGTGGTCTCCCAAAATGCGAAATGCAAACTCGCCAATGTATGTCACGCTTGCCGGGATCGTTACGTTTTGGATTCTGGTGCCGGCAAACGCATATGCCCCGATCTCTTTGACACCGCTTTCAATAGTTAAGCTAGTTATGCCTGTACATTCCCTGAATGCATTGACTCCGATGACTTCTACGTTGCTTGGTATTACTATACTTGACAGTGATCTATTCCACCAGAATGCATATACCCCAATGCTTTTTACGCTGCGGCCTATCGTGAGGCTTGACATATAGGAATTATGGGCAAACACTTTCTCTCCAATGCTGACGACGCTGTCAGGTATTATTATGCTCTCTAGCCCTGTTTGGCTAAAGGCCTCGTCTGCTATGTGAGTCACGCCGTTCCCGATCGTAACGCTTTGCAAGACATTGTTCTGGTTAAACGCTTTTTCTCCAATGCTTGTCACGCTGTCCGGTATTACCACGCTTCTAATGTTTCTCCTTGCGTAAAACGCCTTGTCGCCGATTGCAGTCACGCCGTCAGGGATGACCACATGACCGTCATGTATGACATTGTTCCTTGTGGGTACAGTGTAGCTTATCAGCGTGCCGTCTTCACCGATGTAGAACCCATTGCCGGAACTCCCGCTTGCTGTCACCGGCAGAAGCGCTGATGAGAATATGAACGTCAATGCTAATACCGCCGATAATAGACTATTTCTCATTTTCATTTCCTTTTACCTCCGCATATCAAATATTCTACCGGGAAATGTTTCCCATATTATCTAAGACACATGAAAGGGTGAGTTGGTTTTAATAAATGCGAAATTTTTGAATTTATTCTACATATTAACACTTTCCGGTTACATAACGGTCACATTTAGATACACACAACGAGACCCGTCATGGATCTCGTTGTGATAAGTGAAGTGCTCCTCTCGCTTGGCTGCGGTCCTGCGCGGCCTCTCCACACTGTGTATTATACGCCACCTATTCAAAAATATTTGACATCACCATGCATTTTTAATATAATTATTTGCCACTAGCAGACTACTACAACTACAAAGGAGCGATACCGTGAAAAATACGGGGGTTATAGCCAGAGGAATCGTGACGCCAATTTTTAAAAAGGGCGACGATCTTATAGGCAAAATATGCGACTGTTTGCTTGAAACAGCAAGGGACGACGGTTTTAATATTAATAATGGGGATATCGTAGCTGTGACGGAAGCCGTCGTCGGGCGTGTTCAGGGCAACTACGCTACTAAGGCGCAGATATCAAAGGAAGTGCGCACAAAATTTGGCGGTGGCACGCTTGGCGCAGTGTTTCCAATTATGTCCCGCAACAGGTTCGCTGTCCTCGCAGGCATCGCCGGAGGCTGCGATAAGCTGTATATCCAATTGTCATACCCATGCGATGAAGTCGGCAACAAACTCATTGACATTTCCGTCTGCGATGAAAAAGGCGTAAATCCATATTCCGACAGTTTCACCCAAGCGCAGTTCAGGGATGTTTTCGGCATGGATACGGTGCACAGCTTCACCGGCGTGGACTATATCGAATACTATAAAAACATTGCAAAAAACTGTGAAATCATTTTCTCAAATGATCCGAGACATATTCTCAATTATACAAAAAACGTATTATGCTGTGATATACATTCCAGAAGGCGATCGCAGTCACTGATAAAAAAAGCCGGTGCAGACATCTGCCTGTGCCTTGACGATTTGTTAACCGCGTCTGTCGATGGCAGCGGATACAGCGAATACGGCCTTTTGGGGTCAAATAAAGCAACAGAAGACTCTGTTAAGCTCTTCCCCCGTGACACCGACGAATTTGTATACTCGCTTCAGGCAGAACTTAAAAAACGCACAGGCGCGGCTCCTGAGGTCATGGTATACGGCGACGGCTGCTTCAAAGATCCGGTGGGCGGCATATGGGAGCTTGCGGATCCGGTTGTTTCACCCGCCTATACCGACGGACTGTCAGGCACGAAGAATGAGCTGAAAATAAAATATATAGCCGATAATGAGTTTGCTGATTTGTCGGGAGAAGCTCTCGCAGACAGCATTCGCAGCCGCATCAAGACAAAGCAGGATAATCTCGTCGGCAACATGGACTCAGAAGGGACGACGCCTCGCAGGATTCACGACCTTGTAGGCAGCCTTTGCGACCTCGTATCCGGCAGCGGCGACCGCGGCACCCCCATAGTGCTGGTTCAAAATTATTTTAAAGATTATGCAAGTGAGTAAATATATGGAGAGACTTAACAGTTTTAGCACACTTGGCGCAAATGAGATAGCTTTTGCGGCTGATAATTTCGGTACTCCGGTTTATGTGTATGATGAAGGCACCATTCTTGACCGATGTCATGAGTGCCTGAATATGCCAAACGCCTATGGTTTGACGGTGCGATTCGCTATGAAAGCCAACTCCAACAGGTCGCTGCTAAAGCTCATCTGCGGAGCGGGCCTGCATCTTGACGCGAGTTCAATCAATGAAGTCATTCGCGCAAGTTTAGCGGGGGTGCCTTATGATAGGATTATGCTCACGACACAGGAGGTTCCCCAAGGCGAAGCAAGAATCAAATTAGAAGAATTGATGCTTAGCGGCCTAAAGTATAACGTCTGCTCCCTGCGCCAACTCCGACAAATCGCAGGTTTTGCAGCGGCAAACGGAATCGACATTGCAATACGCATCCATCCCGGCATAGGGTCTGGAGAGAGCGCAACGCGAAACACCGGCGATGATTACGCATGTTTCGGCGTGCATCTTATGGATGTAAAGGAGGCTTTGAGCATAGCGGAGGCCAATGGCATAAAATTCAGGCACATCCACGTCCATATAGGTTCTGGGGCAGACCCCATAATCTGGCAGCAAAACATAGACCATGAACTCGACATAATAAGTAAACATTTCCCGGATGCGGAAACCGTATGCTTCGGCGGCGGACTGAAAGAGGCAAGAATGCCCGACGAAAAATCTGCCGACATTAATCAGCTCGGCAATTATGCCAAGAAAAAGATTGAAGCATTTTATGAAATGACGGGCAGGAAGCTCAAAATGGAAATCGAGCCGGGCACATATATCGTCGCCAATTCCGGCTACGCGATAACTCGCGTAATTGATAAGAAGAGCACTTCTCTCTTAAACTTCATCATCACAGATGGCGGCATGGAGATAAACGCACGTCCTCTGCTGTACAGTTCGAGACATCCTGTCTACATTGTTTCGGAAGACGGTACGCAAGTAAAATCGTCTGAGTTCGAAAGCAATGCAAGCGGTTGGGAGGCTGTTGTGGCGGGTAAATGCTGCGAGAGCGGCGACTGCCAGACGCTTGACTCGGACGGGAGATCTATCCCGCGCGCGATGGCGGAGCCAGAAACGGGAGATATCGCGGTGATAGGAGGTACCGGCGCTTATTGTTCATCTATGACGCCATTTAATTACAATTCCCACACCCAAATTCCAGAGGTGCTGTTCACCAAAGACAGGGATCTGAAATTGATTCGAAAGAGACAAACGCTAGAACAAATGCTTGAAAACGAGTTATAGTTATACAAAACGTAACTGTTCAGAAGGTACCCGTGAGAGTGGCTTTTTGAAGCGATTCTCTATGGCAGGAGGCGTAGCCACTGCCCATATAACCCATTATTGGCTAGGAAAGCTTCAAAAAGCCACTCTCACGGGTACCTTCTGAACAGTTACTACAAAACAAGAAATAGGGTGTAGCGCGGGGACTGCTGTTTATGTTATAATGGTGAAAAATATGGTGAATAATGTGATATGCGGATGATTACGGATCACCGATTAATATATCAAAATTTTTAAGGAGGCTACTATGAAGAAGTTTGTTTGTTCTGTGTGCGGCTATGTCCACGAAGGGGACGCCCCGCCTGAAAAATGCCCGGTCTGTAAAGCCAGCGCTGCCAAGTTTGTTACACAATCTGAGGAAATGACCTGGGCTTCCGAGCATGTTCTTGGTGTCGCCGAGGGCGCAAGAGAAGACATCATTGCTGATCTTCGCGCAAATTTCGAGGGCGAGTGCGCCGAGGTCGGCATGTATCTTGCTATGGCGCGCGTCGCTCACCGTGAAGGCTACCCGGAGATAGGTCTGTACTGGGAAACCGCAGCGCTTGAGGAAGCAAATCATGCAGCAAGGTTCGCCGAGCTATTGGGCGAAGTCCTGACCTCAAGCACAAAGAGAAACCTTGAGATGCGTGTCGAAGCCGAAAACGGCGCTACAATGGGCAAAACCGATCTTGCAAAGCGCGCAAAAGAACTCAACCTCGACGCGATTCACGACACGGTGCATGAAATGGCACGCGACGAAGCACGGCACGGCAAAGCATTCAAAGGCCTGCTGGAAAGATACTTCAAATAAAAACGATGCGGCCTACGGGCCGCATCTCCTCTATTCCGCTGCGATTATGTAGTGATACACCGGTTGGCCGCCTTGTATTACGGATGTTTCGGCGTTCGGGGAGGCTTCGTATATGCGGCCCATCACATATGCCACGTCGTCCTCGCTGACATCCTCCCCGGCAAATATCGTTATGAACTCAGGCGAACCGACGCACAGTTTTGCAGCAACAGCGTCAAGGACAGCGGTGAAATCAGATCCGCTGGCAGCAAGTGAATCATCAAGCAGGGCGAGGTACTCGCCCTCTTTTATTTCCACATCTTCAAAAACCGAATCGCGAGCAGCAAGTGTGATCAGCGCTGTCCTCACACGCCGCGCAGCCTCGGTCATTCGGGCGGACATTTCCTCAATATCTGTCAAACCGTCGGCAGCGAGCATCGCTGAAATGCCCTGCGGTACGCTGTTTGTCGGTATTACTACAACTCGTTTTTTTGTCAGGGATACGCATTGTTCCGCAGCCATTATAATATTCTTGTTGTTTGGCATGACAAAAACAACATCAGACGGGGTTTTATTTATTTGCTCAAGTATGTCCTCTGTCGATGGGTTCATTGTCTGACCACCGACGATTAGCCTATCCGCGCCTAGATCGCTGAACACTTCCTCGATCCCCGGACCGGCGCAAACAACGACATGCCCGAAATCCTTCATCTCTTCCGGTTCCTTTGGAGCTGCACTTACTTCCGAATCAGCTTGCATCTGCGGTTCATGCACATTCGGAGGGTCAGATATCTCCAATGATTCCGAGTGCTGCTCACGCATATTTTCAATCTTTATTTCAAGGAGCGGGCCGTACGTCAACGCTTCGGTGATAATAATGCCGGGGTCGTTTGTGTGAACATGCACCTTGATTATTTCCTCGTCGTCCACAACGACAACGCTGTCGCCGCGCACGTCAAGAAAATCACGCAGCCGGTTAGTGTCGGTCTTGAACTTTCTTTCAGCAATAAACTCTGTGCAATATGTGAACTTGATATCTTCAGCAGCAAACTGCGTGAAATCAGCCTTTGCGCCCGGCACCGCTCCGGATGTCGCTTTTGTGAGCATTTCGCCGCGCAAGGCTTTGAGCATACCATCAAGTATATATAAATACCCCTTACCGCCGGCATCTATGACCCCGGCTTTTTTCAGCACAGGGTTTAGATTTATCGTGTCTGCGAGCGCAACATACCCTTCTTCCAGCGCATGCTCAAGTATTGCCTCGACATTGTCTTCACTTTCTGCGGTTTTGGAAGCCGCGTCTGCCGCAAGTCTTGATACCGTCAGTATCGTGCCCTCGGCAGGTTTCATCACTGCTTTATACGCAGAATCAACCCCTGATTCAAGCGCATATGCGAAAGTGATGGAGTCTGCTGCATCAGCGTCCTTCAAACGTCTGGAGAATCCGCGAAACAGGAGAGACAGTATGACGCCGGAGTTTCCTCGAGCTCCGCGAAGCAATGCAGCGGCAGCAACTTCCGTGGCATGTCCCAATGTGCCAGGAGTCATCGCCGCGAGCGCTTTTTCCGCCGCTCCCATCGTCAGGCTCATGTTCGTCCCCGTGTCTCCATCCGGAACGGGGAATACATTGAGTTCATTAATCTCTTGCTTGTGGTTCTCAATGGCGGCGGCTGCGTTAATCATCATAACCTTAAACAGCTCGCCGGTAATCTGCTGCGTCAAGCAGAGCGCCCCCTTTTAGCCTAATAGCATCTTGTCTATGAAGATATCAATACGTTTAACCTCGACACCCGTGCCCTTGGTGACTTGGTAGCGCACCCTGTCCATTATGCTCTCACAAATGACAGGAATATTGACCCCTTGATCAACCGCGATATGCAGCTCTATTGATATGGTGTTGTCGTCATTATATATAATATGTACGCCTTTGCCCATAAATTCCTTCTTTAATAGATGCACAAGCCCGTCAGCTACGGACCGTTCGGTCATCCCTTTAACTCCAAAGCAATTCGTGGCGGCGTCTCCGGTGAGTATTGTAAAGACATCGCTTGCTATATTAATCCATCCTCGTTCATTTCGAAGTCTTACCACACACAACACTCCTCTCTCAGATCAGTCCTGCTCCCAGCGGCTTACCCCCCAATAAGTGGAAATGCAAATGGAACACAGTCTGCCCTCCGCCGGGGCCTGAATTTGATATCACACGGAATCCCTCGCCAAGCCCTTCGCTTATTGCCAGTTTTGCAACCGTTTCAAGACACTTCGCCACATGCAAAGAGTTCCCCGGCGTGACATCGGCAAGTGACACAATATGCTCCTTAGGCACAACAAGCAAATGAACCGGAGCCTGCGGTGCAATATCTCGAAACGCAAGCACATGCTCGTCCTCATAAACCTTCTGCGACGGGATCTCTCCCGAAATAATCTTACAAAATAAACAATCAGCCATATTCCCTATCACCTGTTACTTGGTAACTACTCAGAACCCCTCCCGTCATTGCGGGCTTGACCCGCAATCCCCTGCGGATTTCGGGGGATTGCGGCTCGGAGGCCGCAATGACGAAGCTTGGAGGGTTTCAGCAGAGGGTACTGAGGAGTTATGTTACTTGTTACTTGTTACTTGCGCAACAATTCCTTCCACTGCGCTCAATGCATCGCGGAGCTTTTCCGGGTTTTTGCCGCCGCCCATCGCGAATTCCGGTTTGCCTCCGCCGGAACCTCCGCATATCTTTGTTATCTCCCGTATCAGTTCACCGGCTTTAATGCCCTTCGCAACGGCATCTTTCCCACATGCAGCCATTATCGTAATTTTCTCATCCTTCACGATAGCAAGGACTGCGACTATGCTGGCTTCCCAATCGCGTAGCGTGTCCTCAATCTGCCTTAGTTTTTCTACGTCAACGTCGGCATCCTCAACTATTGCTGCTATAACCTTCACCCCGCCGATATTGTGCGAAGATGTCAGGAACCTCGCAGCCTCCCCACGTGCCTCCCTTTGCAGTGCAGCCTCCAGCTTCACACGGAGCTCCCTGAACGCGGATAGGTTTTGCTCAAGTTTTCCCGCCAACTCTTCCGGTGTCCCTGCTTTCAATACAGCAGACAGCTCGGCCAAATGCCTGCGCGCCATACTTAGTGCATTGAGCGTCGCAACGCCAGTGATTGCTTCGATGCGCCGCATACCGGAAGCGACCGAAAACTCTGCAGTTATAGAAAACGCGCCTGCTTTTGCGGTGTTGTCAAGATGTGTGCCGCCGCATAATTCTACGGAAAACCCGCCGCCCATTCTGACGACGCGGACTATATCGCTATACTTTTCGCCGAAAAGAGCCATCGCTCCAAGCGCTTTGGCTTTGTCAAGCGGCATTTCTTCAGTTGTAACGGCTAAGCCATCAAGTATTGCACTGTTGACACGGCTCTCGATCTCTGCAAGCTCGTCCTTTGTAAGCGCGGAGAAGTGCGTGAAATCGAACCTGAGCTTATCCGGCTCGACGAGCGAGCCCGCTTGCCGCACATGTTCGCCAAGAACAGTGCGCAAGGCTTCATGCAATAAATGTGTCGCTGAATGTGCACGCATGATCGCTCGGCGGCGGGGTTCGTCTATTTTTACTGTAACGATATCGCCGACGCCAAGCGTACCGGAGCGCATCATCCCGCTGTGCAGGTACTTTCCGCCACTGCTTTGCTGAACGCCCCGCACCTCGAAAACTGCGTCGCCGTGAGAAATTATTCCGAAATCTGCGGACTGTCCGCCCATTTCGGCGTAAAGCGGCGTCTTGTCAAGCACTATTGCGCCTTCATCCCCTGCCCTCAGCGACGAGCCGGCTTCGCCCTGCGTAATAATCGCAAGCACAACGCCGGATCCTTCGGTTTCATCATATCCGATAAACTCCGTCGGTGTACTGTCAAGCCCCAAATCAATGCCCGCCCACGCAAGATCCCCGAGCGCTTCCCGGGCTTTTCTCGCTCGTATGCGCTGCTCTTCCATATGCTCGTCAAATGACGCAATATCAGTCTCCATCCCGTTCTCTTCAAGTATTTCAACTGTCAGGTCGGGCGGAAATCCGTATGTGTCGTACAGCTTGAATGTGTCAGCCCCGGGCAGAATCATTTCTCCCTTTGCCTTGTATTCGTCAATGAAACCTTGCAGTATAGCCGTTCCCGCGTCGATAGTTTTACTGAAATTATCTTCTTCGATGCTTATGATGCGCGTAATATACCCTGCCTTTTCTACAAGGTCGGAATATGCGCTCTTGTTTTCCTCAATGACCGTGCCGCACACATCGGAAAGGAAAACATCAGTAATCCCGAGAAGACGGCCATGCCTCGCCGCGCGCCTGAGAAGCCTGCGCAAAACGTAGCCGCGCCCCTCGTTTGAAGGCAGAATTCCGTCGCATATCATCATAGTCGCCGAGCGGATATGATCCGTTATAACGCGGATAGACACGTCCGAACCCGCATTTTCCCCGTATGCGATGCCGCTGATTTCGGACACTTTGTTAATGATGCTAATTACCGTGTCGACTTCAAAGAGGCTGCCCACGCCCTGACAGACGCATGCCAGCCGCTCAAGCCCAAGGCCTGTGTCGATGTTCTTCTGGCTCAGTTCCGTGTAATTCCCGTTGCCATCATTGTCGAACTGCGTGAAGACATTGTTCCATATCTCAATGAATCGGTCACAGTCACAGCCGGGCGCACAGTCCTGCTCCCCGCAACCATTTGCTTCGCCCCGGTCAAAATACACTTCCGAGCATGGGCCACATGGGCCTGAGCCGTGATCCCAGAAGTTATCGTCCTTCCCGAGCCGCACTATTCGCTCCGGTGCAATGCCAATCTCGTTTTTCCAGATATCGAAGGCTTGGTCGTCTTCAAGGTACACGGATGGGTAAAGCAATTCCGGATCCATGCCCAACCTATCCACGAGGAATTCCCAGCACCAAGCGATAGCTTCGCTTTTGAAGTAGTCCCCGAACGAGAAGTTACCGAGCATTTCAAAGTAGGTCCCGTGCCGCGCCGTCTTCCCGACGTTGTCGATATCTCCCGTGCGTATGCATTTCTGACATGTGCATACACGCTTGGCCGGGGGCTCCTGCTCGCCTGTGAACCATGGTTTCATCGGTGCCATGCCGGAATTAATAAGCAGGAGCGACGCATCGTTTTGCGGGATAAGCGGGAAGCTTCCAAGGCGCAGATGCTTTTTCTCCTCAAAAAACGACAGGAACATTTCCCTTAGTTCGTTTAACCCGTACTTTTTCATTATGCGTTTTTGATCAAAGCTTCGATGAAGTCTGCTATTTCGCCTATCGTTTTGTGTTCATAGATAGAATCATCGAGTACGCTTATTCCGTATTCTTCTTCAAGCGTCATTATAAGCTCAACGAGGTCAAGTGAATCCGCGCCCAAATCGTCCATAATGTCAGTTTCTCTCGTAATCTTCCCGGGATCAACTTCAAACTGCGATGCAAGCGCCTCCCGCATCTTCTCAAATACCATTGATATGACACATCCTCTCTATTCTAATTCCTCGCGTTGAGTGCCGGTGAGGAACGGATGTTTCTGTGCCTCGTTCGAAACCATGATGGTGGAGCGCTCGTGAAATAGCGCATGGATGCGCCAATTCGCGATAGAAGCACAGAAACAGCCTTCCGAGCGCAAGGCGCGCAGCAGTTACCACGTTCAGTTCCATTCGCGATATCCGGCTCCCGGCTTGTTAGACCGATTGCTTCCGCTGCTGTTCCGGTTCTCATCACCGCTTCCGCTGCTGCGATTGTCTCCGCCTCGGCTATATGCAACAACAATACGCCTGTTGGGTTCGCTTCCGACCGAATATGTCGATATGTTTTCATAACTTTGAAGCGCGGCATGGATAATATGCCGTTCGTATGCGTTCATAGGATCAAGCGTCATGTTCCGGCGATATTTCATGACCTTTCCGGCAGTTCTTGCGGCCAAAGATTCCAGCGTTTCATTGCGACGCTGCCTATAGTTCTCCGCGTCGATATTCACCCTGACCCGGCCTGGACCTCCGCGGTTAATAACATAGTTAGTGAGGTGTTGTATCGCATCAAGCGTTTCTCCGCGGCGGCCTATAAGTGCTCCGGGGTCTTTTCCCATCAGTACGACATCTATCGTCCCGTCACCTTCAGATACGTCCATCTCGGCATCGACGTTCATCCGCAAAAAAAGTCCCGTAAGAAAGCTTTCAACCCGTTCAGTACGGTCTTCTTTTGCGTCATATATCACTTTGATGACAGCGGGGGTGCTTTTCAATCCTAAAAATCCGGACTTCGCCCGCTCAATTATCTCAACTGACACATCATCCCGTGTCAAGTTTAACTGTTGGAGTGCAGACTCTATCGCTTCATCTTCAGTCTTTCCGGATACTTCAATAAATTTTTGCATATTTCTAACCTCCTTGTTTGGAGCAGGTATCAGAGCGCTTGAAGCCGCGAATGTACAGTATTTTTTTCAACTCATCGCTCGCCGTGCCATTCTATGTCGTCGTCTTCGTCGTCCTCGTCGTAGCCATCGTCGTCGTCCTCGTCGTAGTCATCGTCGTCGCCGTCTTCGTAATCGTCGTCCTCTTCGTCATACTCGTCGTCCTCGGCTTCGTCTTCATATTCGCCGTCTTCGTATTCGTCGCCTTCGTCCTCGTCACCTTCGTATTCGTCACCTTCGTATTCGTCTCCGCCGTAATCGCTATCAATATCAGGCGCCTCCGGCACGACAGCGCCCGCAACTATTGCTGCTTCGTCTGTACCCTCGCCCGTCAGATGGGCGGGCTTATCTACCGCAGAATCCGCATCCGCATCATCGTATAGCCCTGAGTATCTGTCAGGATCGTATGCGCGACCGCGTGCATACCGTCTTTTACCAACCCGACTCGGCTCGTAGGGCGTATCCTTTTCTCCCTCCGGTGTATTTTTCTTCTGCCATTCCGCAGCTTTTTCCTTTTGCCCCTGCCTTTCAGTTTTCTGCTTCTTGCGTTTTGACGTATTCGGGTTTCGTTCTACAATGCCTTCCGCTTTTTTTCGTTCCGTTTCAAGCCGCTTTGCTTCTAGTTCGGCTTCCTTTTTCAAGCGCTCTTCATTCTTCACGGCTTCTTCTGCTTCGATTTTCTTGGTATACACCTTTGTCAGCCAGACATCCTGAACGATTTGGAATACCGTGCTGATCGTCCAGTAAAATCCCAGAGCGGCGGGCGTTACAAATGCGAAGTAAACGGAAATCAAGGGCATGAACATCATCATTTTGCTCATTGATTTTGCTTGCCCTTCGGGCGCAACCTGAGGCGTTGTCTTCCGGGCGATACCTGCTGCGATGAACTGCGTGCCGCCTGCAAGAAGAGGTATAAGGAAAAGCGCCAGCCCCGCAAGCCAAGTTATATCCGGATTTCGATTCCAAAAGAAATCCCATTGAGGAGTCAGACCGAGATCAATGCCCAAAAAGTTGAAACTGACCGACCGCAGATTCTCGATGTCGCTGAATTCATTGAAGTGCTTTGAAATGACTTGCGTCTGATGTATTTGCAGGTAGCCCCCTGCAGCTTGGGGATTGTAGTCAGATATTCTAGTGAGTCTCTCGATTATCTGGCCTATTTGTTGACCACCCTCTTGGGCCACTTCCACCAAGTTTTCAGCGGCTACGCCCATCATCATCGTAATGGGCTGTCTGATCACCTGAAAAAGCGCAAGCAAGATAGGCAACGGTAGGAAGCTCCATATGCAGCCCGACGCGGGGTTAACACCTTCTTCCTTGTATAATTTCATCGTTTCTTCATTGAGCTTTGCTTTATTGGTGCCGTGTTTTTTTTGCAGTTCGGCAATCTTGGGCTGCAGTCTCGCTTGCCGCATCATGCCCCGCTTGCCCTTCATCTGGAAAGGCAGCAGGATAGCCTTGATAATGAGGGCGAAGAAAATTATCGCCACGCCGTAGTTGTTGAACAATGTATAAAAGAACATCAGCAACATGCCAAACGGTCTTGCTATTGCGTCAAACATAAAAACTCCTTCTTCCGGTCAGTACCTTACAGTTTCGTTACTGCAAAAAACAAGAAATTCGCACCCTCGTCTCCTGACCCCTGTTCTCCGTCTCCTGACCTGTGACCCCTGGCGCCCGGCGCCATTGGCGCATCACGGGACGGGATCATAACCACCCTTAAAGAAAGGGTTGCAGCGGAGAAGCCTGCGCAATGAGAGAAATCCTCCCTTGCATGCACCGTATTTTTCCAGTGCCTCCAAGGCATACGCGGAACAGGTCGGGGCAAATCTGCACTTTGGAACTGACATGGGTGAGATACGCTTCCTGTAAAAATGCACCAGAGCAATCAGCGCTCGTTTCACTTATACATCACCTCTCGCGACCATCCCCGTTGTGATGCCCAACTTCCTGAAAAGCGCAAGCACCGATGTCTCAAGTTCATGATACCCGACATACCGGCTTTTCACTCTTGCCACAATAACTATGTCGTAACCCGGCGTCAGCTTTTCCTCGTTTAACCTATATATCTCTTTTAACCGCCGACGGACACGGTTGCGCTGTACGGCGCCTCCAATTTTTGTGCTGACCGTGAGGCCAAGCCTGTTTCCGGCTGCACGATTGCGCCTGCAGTAGACGACGACACACTGTGACGCCGCGCTTTTCCCCTTACTATACAGTCTTCTGAACTCATAGTTCTTTTTCAGCGCAGACGTAAATTTCATAAATTACGCTGACAGGGTTACTCTGCCTTTTGCGCGGCGGCGCGCAAGAACCTTGCGACCGTTCCTTGTCGACATCCTTTTGCGAAATCCATGCTCTCTTGAGCGTTGTCTTTTTTTGGGTTGATACGGTCTTTTCATGCCGCTCCTCCTTTGTAACTTCTGGACACACGCGAAAATGATTATACATCACCCGCATACACCCTGTCAACCACCTTAAATCATGTTCTCATGCCTAGCGATTATATCATTTTGTAGTTCGCTCCCAAGTTCGACGAAATATGCCGAATAACCTGCGATTCGCACGACAAGGTCACGGTACTCCGTCGGTTCAAGCTGAGCGGCCTTGAGAGTCTCGGTATCTATGACATTGTACTGAACCTCCATACCGCCGTTATCGAAGTACGCTTTAGTCATATCGCGCAGCTTCGTCACCCCGTCCTCGCGTGAAAGAACTGTAGGGTGCATACGGAGGTTGAGCGCTATGCCTCCCGCGAATTTAGTGTGGTCGAAACACTCCGTTGATGTGAAAACAGCAGTCGGCCCTTGCGTATCGCGGCTTTGTGAAGGACTCATGGCATCGGCTATCGGCTCGCCCGTGCGCCTCCCGTCAGGCGTTGCAAATGTCGTCCAGCCCTGCGCGACATGGTCC
>Ga0099364_10005688_pt1 | contig 18434 bp, 18 predicted proteins | sample TergutTh196P3_FD_73070 | JGI IMG/M metagenome (GOLD analysis project Ga0099364, IMG submission 73070) | Microcerotermes parvus P3 segment gut microbial communities from Pointe-Noire, Republic of the Congo - Th196 P3 | ecosystem: Host-associated > Arthropoda: Insects > Digestive system > Gut ...
TTGAGCGTTTTTGACACTTATTCTTACTGTTAAACACTTCCAGTAAAACAAGAGATAGAATAGTGAGCAGGACGCTTCTGCGCAAGGCGTGGGAGTTTACTTTGCTTGTTTTATATCTCAAAGGTTTTGGAAGTACCTAACAGTAATACGAATAGGTAGATGAAGTTTACCCTGCGCTCGCTTTGCTGTAAGGTAATTTGTTAAAAATAAAAAGTTTATAAAAATCTGCTTCGGGGGTAAGAGCAAACAAAGTTTCGTAACATGAAAAAGTTGTTTTTTATTCTCTTTTGCGGCATGATGTGCGCCGCAACAATAAGCGCCCAGACGGGGGAATATTTTGTGAGCGAAAATGTGGAAGCATTGGACGAAATCGTTGGGAAGTTGAAAATTGAAAATTAATAATTTAAAAAAAGTATTTTATATGAAAAAGTGTAGTAATTTAATCGGAGCAATGGAAGCAGTAAACCATTCAAAAAACAGTTCAATGGAAACAGATACCATTTCAAAAAATGGGAAAACCCCGATGAGTAGAGCTATCGTAGTTATTGTTTTGATAGCAGCGAGCATGGCTTTTATTATTGAAGGTTATTCGCAAGGAGTAACCATAACCGATCCTTGGACGGGACAAACCCGAACCGGGAAGATTGTTATCCCAGATACGCCACCTGCAACCCAAACTTCTACCGGCGGTAGCAGCGGCAGTAGTGGTAACGGTGGTTTTACTTCAGAAATTTATAGGCTTTTATCGGGAATTGATGATCTTACTTATGATGAACTAAAAGAAAGAGATAAGGCTTTATCAGGGAAAATAAGAAGGCATGATCCTGATGATAATTATTATTCATTGAATAAAGAGATAGAAAAAGCAAGGAATAGAATACAAAGTAGGCTTGACGAAAGAGAAAGTAGGCTTGACGAAAGAGAAAGAGAATTGAAAGCCGAAAGAGAAAAGAAAGAAAAAGAAAAGCAGGCACAATTGTTTAACGAGAATAAACAACGTATCAGCAATTCGTTAATGGACGTCAAATCGGCTTCCAGTAGACCAGCCGAATATAAACCAATTATCAATGAGTACAATACGTCAAGTATGCTTGACGTCTCCGTAAACCCTGCTAAAATGCAGGAAATGGAAAGAAATATTCGGATGAAGGAAAACGTCATAGCGAAATCCATGACCAACAAGGAACAGTTAGAAAGTGAATTGGGAAAGATTATTCTTCCTTTGGACAGAGCCGCTAAAGCACTCGGCAACAAGTATTATGATACGATGTTCAACCATGTTTTGGAGATAATCGCTCAAACAACAGGCGTTCATAAACAAGTGTTGGAGAATATAGCGTGGACATTCGATAATTACAAAAAAAATACCGAAGAAGCCGTATCCGATTACTATACGGCAATTTTGCTCGCTCTTGATGGTAAACCTGACGATGCACTTCAATTGCTCGAAAAAAGAAACCGTAAAATCGAACAGTTCGGAAAGGATTGCTACGAAAGGGCAAAGAAATCACTGTCCGCTTCATAAAAACGCAATAAATATTAACCCATGAAGACAATCATCACCTGTAGTATTTTAATATTCAACATCTTTTGCATATTGGCGCAGAACTGCGTACTTTCGTATGAAGCGGAAAGACAAATTGCTTTTGCCAAAAGGGAGATGCAAAATGTGAAAACAGACGCTGATTATCTGAAAGTGATTAAGGAGTGGGAAAAAGCCTATGAACTTGCGTACGATTGCCCCGAAATTGTATATAATTTAGCCTTGCTTTATCATGAATGCGGCAATAAATTTTCCAGCAGGTTTTCAAAAATAGTATATAACGAAAAAGCCCTCCAATTTTACAGACTGTACATTTCATTGGCTATTTTAGCACATAATGTAGAAGATGTAAAACAAAAAATATCTAATATAGAATATGAATTAAATAAATTGGACGATGACAAATTTTGGTGGGAATTAGCTGCCGACGAAATACTGATTATTGGCGGTAAGGAAAAAATGCCGGATTACTTTGTATTTGGATCTGCTAATCCACGTAACAACCTGCCTCCATGGATTTATAGCGCGTCTATTAATTATATAAGAATTAGAGATGGCGTTAGAAGTATTGGCAATTATGCTTTTGCTGCTGCTCTTAATTTGGCTTCCGTTACCATTCCCAATTCGGTAACCTCCATCGGGGATAATGCTTTTGCCATGTGTAAAAATTTACGTTCCATTACCATTCCCAATTCGGTAACCTCCATCGGGACATTAGCTTTTCTCGGTTGCACAAGTTTGACTTCCGTTACCCTTCCCAATTCGGTAACCTCCATCGGAAATATGACTTTTTATGACTGCACAAGTTTGCGTTCCGTTAACATTCCCAGCTCGGTAATCTACATCGGGAGAGAGGCTTTTAGTAACTGCACAAGTTTGTCCAATATTATCAATTACTCAACCATTCCCCAGATTATTGATAAGAACACATTTAACAAGGTGAATAAAAAGAGATGCACATTGCGGGTTCCGGCGGGTTCGCTCTCTGCCTACCGTTCTGCCAAGCACTGGAAAAAATTTAAGATTGAGGCAATATCGGGCAATTGACAAAGACAACTCTCGGAAATAGTTCTGCCTACAATTGGCGGTTTAGGTGTGCTACGAAAAGAGAGACCTGACAATTTCTCTCATGCTAATGAAAAGATGATGGAACGAATGTTGCTTTTAGCATCGCTGACCCATCGGTCACGTTTTCCGAAAGAGGTGACCAAACCATTACTCCGCTGATAAGCGGCATGTACGGTAGCGTTGAGCGGCATTTGTAATGCAGAAATGACGCTCAACGCAATGTGGAAAACCTTATTTTCACCTTATTCCATTACAAAACAACCTTAATGCCATATAATGAGCCAACAACCCCGAACCTTATTACCTTATTCTTTACGTAAAAATAAGGTAATAAGGTTTGCAAAATAGAGCGTAAATTTTTTGTATTAAGGGTATTAAGGTTGTTTTGTTGTTTGAATAAGGTTTGAATAAGGTTTTTTCAGGATATTGCGGGTCAAGCCGCGGTTAAGCGGCAATTGTATTGCCGCTTTCAGTCATTGTATAAATTGAAATTCAGGTTGCATTGGTACATACGCAAATGATAGAAAGCAATGATGAAACTATCAGCCTGGAGCATTTGCCTTCGGGGGTGTATATTTTCCGATTTGAAAAAGATGGGAGGGCACAAACAGTGCGGGTAGTGAAGGAGTAGAATTTAGAGTTTAGTTTTATTTATAAAATTCAGGTTGCAAAAAAAAAAATCATTTTTTTTTTGCATTTCAAAAAATAGTATTATCTTTGCAGTCTGAAAAATAAATATTAATATGTATGACAGGATTATATAGTCCCGATGAGGTATCAGCAATGATACTTGCCGGAAACAACCTTTTGCTGGCAGGCGACGCCAAGCTCCTTGCCCAATTACCTTCGGGTAACTGGATAGGAGGAAGTACGCCCTATTTTATCCTTTATCCCGATAATCGGACTACCTCGTTCGACAAGATTTTTGTCAACCGGTTGCCCGACTATGTTACCAAAGTGGAAATCAGAGAATATGACGCGACTAATGTCAAAAACATATTCAACGATGGACCAGACAATGGCTTTACGGTACTAATCATGCCGTTCATGTCGAAGGTAGCAATGGAATATTCACTCAACGCCACGAATTACGAAAATTTTGCCGCTCATCCAGTTTGCGGTTGGCTTACGGGAGTGCCGTTAGATATCATTTTGACGGAAAAATCACATTCCGCATCGGGAATAATAGAACCTTGTATCTCAACCGATAAGGCATTTGCAATGCACGTTTCGCTTCCCGCAAGCAAGTTTGCCGAGATACATACTTTTAACCCCTACAAACAGGGCGACGGCGATAGTATCCAGTTCGACGGCGATAGCATAATGGCTACCGATGCTATCATCAACGGCAAAAAACGTAATTTTGCCAAATATTTGCGCGAAATAGGCTACGATATGCAAATGCCTTTAGTAGCAAACTATTCGGGAACAATGATAAATATCGTTATAGCTGCTATTGGCGAACACCATGTGCCATTGTCTGCGCCTGCATTCAAGTTCGTTGAATATCGCCTTGCGAAAATTGACGACAACATTACAGAGCCTACGCTAATGGGCGATAAAATAGTTTTTTCGGTAACGTGTATCGGCAACTTTATACAGCCCGATATTTGCGCGCAGTACCTGAAAAAGATGAACGGACCGGTAGTATACGGCGAGATTGCATATCAACAGATAGGGCAAACTACTGTGTATGTTACCGTTGATGATGTAACCATTAATACCGATAAGAAATGATAAAGATGATAGAAACAATAGACAGTATCCCGAATGATATGTTGATACATGTGATTCGCAATTCTAATAAGTATACGTGGAACTTTTTCGCCATGAAAATCATTCTTACGAGGTTAAAATTGAAAATAACCATGCACGAAGAAGAAGGTAATAAATCCGTCTTTTCGGAATGTTGCGACGAGTTGAGAAATTTATTGAAGAAAAGCGTAAATGTTCCCAATTCACAAGCAGATTTAAAACAAATTCTTTCATTAGTAATATAAAAAAAAATGACACTAAAAGACCTTTTTGACCGTAGTTGCACTCAATATGCCGAGCGCTTAGCAATATCTTTTGTAAACGGAGTTCCGATGACATACGCGGAGGTAAATAAAGAGGTTGCGAAGGCAGCCAATTTAATAGGACGTATGGGTATTCGCAAAGGCGACCGCGTAGCCATACTTAGCGGGAATATGCCCAATTGGTGCATAACGTATTTTGCCGTTACTTGCAGCGGAGCAATAGCAGTCCCTATACTGCCCGACTTTCATCCCGACGAAGTGCAAAGCATCATGCAGCACTCCGGCAGCAAAGCGATTTTTGTTTCACACAGATTGCAAGAAAAAATCAACGAATTGCAATGCGAAGCACTGAAACACGTAATCACTATCGATGATTTTTCAGTTATTTCGGGCGAATTGACAGACGAGCCCCTTGTTCCGTTCGAAACGCCTGCCGACGACGATACAGCGGCTATCATCTACACTTCGGGTACCACAGGGCGCTCAAAAGGCGTGATGCTTAGCCACCGAAACCTCACATCGGACGCTGAAATGTGTTTGAGCATACAGGACGTGAACCTCAATGACGTGTTCCTTTCAATACTGCCATTGTCGCACGCCTACGAAAAAACAATCTCTTTTATTTTGCCGTTTATGATGGGCGCGTCAATCTATTATTTGGAAAAGCCCCCAACGGCGAGCGTTCTGGTTCCGGCTCTCGAAAAAATACGCCCCACTACAATGTTGAGCGTTCCGTTAGTAATAGAAAAAATTTACCGCAATCAGGTGCAGGCAAAATTTACGCGCAGCAAGCCGGTCAGATTTTTGTATGAAAACGTTGCGCCATTCCGAAAAACCATGCATTTCCTTGCGGGAATAAAGCTGCGCAGGACATTTGGCGGTCGTCTGCGTTTCTTCGGCGTGGGCGGCGCAAAACTCGACGCCGTTGTAGAGCGTTTTTTGCGCGAAGCCCGTTTCCCGTATGCCATAGGCTACGGACTTACGGAAACCGCTCCAATGGTTGCCGGCGCAAACCCTTCGCAAACGTGTTTTCAAGGAATAGGACAGATAATGAAAGGGGTAGAAGTAAAAATTGACAACCCAAATCCGCAAACAGGAGTGGGCGAAATAGTTGTAAAAGGCGATAACGTTATGCAAGGCTACTATCGCGAGCCCGAAATGACCCGAAGCGTATTTACCGACGAGGGATTCTTCAAAACGGGAGACCTCGGATGTTTCGACAAAAAAAATCGACTATACATCAAAGGTCGAATAAAAAGCGTGATACTCGGAGCAAGCGGCGAAAATATCTATCCCGAAGATATTGAATCGGTTATAAATAATGTGAGAGGAGTACTCGAATCATTGGTATTGGAGCAAAGAGGCAAATTAGTAGCGATGGTATGCCTGAACATGGAAGAATTAGAAAAAAACTACCTCCAAATGCGCGAAAATACCCTCCAATATATCAACGGCAAAAAGGAAGAATGGTACAAGCATAAAGAAGAATGGAGCAAACAAAAAGAAGAGTGGAACAGTCATGTAGACGTTTTTTTAGACGATTTGAAAGAATATGTTAACCACCGCGTTAATCGTTTTTCGCAAATCCACACTGTGATTGTCGTTCCCATGCCTTTTGAAAAAACGCCGACGCAAAAAATTAAAAGATACCTGTATTGTTGAATGGAATCAAACGCGTTGTCAACAATTTGTAACCTTGCACCGTCTCCCTTTGCGTCATCGCGTCTTTGCGAGAAAATAAAATATCTTCTCTGCAAGAAGATATACATTATATTATTGCTTTTTTGCGGGAAACTGCTCCTTTGCGGGAACCCAATATTCGCGCAAGGGATGAAGTTTGGGATACATTTTGACCCGACAATAGTTTGGTTGCAGTCGGACGTTGATGATGTGAAGCCGGTAAAATCTCATCTTGGATTCGACTTTGGATTGTCGGCTGATTATTTTTTTGCTAAAAATTATGCCTTTGCCACCGGATTATCGTTGTTCAACACCGGCGGAACGCTGATGTACGAAAAAGAAACTACCCTGCGTGGAAAAAGAGAAAATGTTACAGTAGAATACGGCGAAGAGGTAAAATACCGGATACAATATATCAAAATACCTGTTGCGTTGAAATTCAAGACGCATAGAATAGGGCGCATGGTATATTCCGCTAATCTGGGTTTTGCTTTGATGATGCGCGCTACGGGACATGTAGACCACAATGGCAAAAATAAGATAAATGTGAACGACGAAATAAAATTATTCAACATGGGCTGGCATTTCGGCGGCGGAGCGGCTTATTCTCTGGGAGGCGAAGCATCAATTTTTGGCGGACTGTCATTTATGAACACATTTGTGGACATTACTGCGCCAACGCACGACAAGATTACTTCCAGAAATTTGATGTTGCGTATAGGAGTAATGTTTTAATTGAATTTTGAATGGAAAAATTTAGAGATATTGAACGCACCACCACCATATTGTTCGATTTCGACGGAGTAATCGGCGATACCGAAACCGGACGTTACGAGGCTTATTGCGATATTTTCGAAGAATATGGATACGACCTGCGCAGTCGTTGCCAAATGACCGACCTGATAGGATTCACGGGCGATGGTTTTATGAGTAAATTTTTCCCTGAAATACCCGCCGATTTAGTGAAGGAAATGGTTCGCAAACGCCAAAAACATTACATGGAAAACCTAAACGTTTTTTGCCGTCCTTTTCCCGGAGTGCAGCAAACGATACGAGATTTGAAACAAAAAGGATATTTTTTGGCGCTAACAACGGCAAATGCTACGGCGGCGGCACAGTTGCTTATACAATCGGTGGGCGTTATGGAACAGTTCGACGCTATTTGCGGACGCGAAATTTGCGAAGACCCCGTTACAAAAGTAAAGGACTACAGTCGCGTCCCCGCGCAAATTAACAAAACAATCGACGAATGTGTTGTCGTAGAAGACTCGCCCGTAGGAGTGGCTGGCGCAAAAAGAGCCGGATTCAGCTGCATCGCATTCGACCATTTCAACGACCCCGTAATTGAAGAACAAGCAGATGCTGTTGTACATGATTTCAACGGGCTGAGAAAACTGTTCGGACTGCCGGAAATAAATTTGTAAATAAAAAAATGGACTGGATAAAGAAAATAAAAACGTTTATAAAGACGAACGACGCGCTGACAATATTGATTGCCGCTAATATCGCGGTTTTCGTATTGTACCACGTTGTTCTGTTGTTCTATACTCTTTTCGCAGTCAGTCATCATTTTCCGCTAAACCGATGGTTGGCAACGCCTGCCGACATCGACATCCTGATTAAACGCCCATGGACAGCCCTCACATACATGTTCTTGCATCATGGAATATTCCATATACTGTTCAACATGCTCTGGCTATATTGGTTTGGCAAAATATTTCGCATGTATTTCACTGGATGGCAATTAGTGAACGTGTATATACTGGGCGGATTTGCGGGCGCATTTTTATATGTCCTCTCCTACAATGTTTTTCCCGTTTTTGCTGCAGAAAAACATATCGCAATACTGATAGGCGCTTCGGGCGGAGTACTGGCTGTTGTTATGGCAATAGCGTGCTATGTGCCAAGATTTACAATAAATCTGTTGCTGATTGGAAGAGTAAAATTGATTGCAATAGCAATGATTACAATAGCGTTAGATATTATTTCGATATCGAAGAACTACAACGCAGGCGGGCATATCGCGCACCTTGGAGGCGCATTGCTGGGATACCTTTTTGCCGTAAACATCCAAAAAAGAAGAGATATAACGGCATGGTTCGGACGATTTTGCGCTTGGCTCGGCAGTTTTTTCAAAGCAAAACCAAAAATGAAAGTAACATACAGAAGACCGCCCACCGACGACCGCGAATACAACCGCCAAAAATTTGAAAAACAACAGGAAATTGACCGTATACTCGATAAAATATCAATTGGAGGATACGACAGCCTTACATGGGAAGAAAAAGAAACTCTATTTAGAAAAAATTGAAAAACGAAAAACGAAAACCAATGAGAAAGTATACACGAATAATAATGCTCACGTTGAATATAATAGCGGCAATAGCGCTATTGCTGGCTTATGTCAGTTGTTTTGTAAATCCCAAAACAGTATGGTGGTTAGGAATTTTCGGACTGGCTTATATGTATCTATTGATTGCCAATATTTGTTTCATGTTTTTTTGGATATTCTTTTCGCTCAAAACTATATACGCTATGATTTCTTGCGTCATCATTTTGCTTGGATGGTCGTTTTTGGCAAAAAATATTCAACTGTTTGAAAAAAATATTCCGAAAGAAAAATTATCAGAAAGCATAAAAATTATTTCCTTCAATGTACAGGGCTTTTTGCAAATGAACAAAGAGCAATCCGACGGAGAGATGCTCAACATGTTCGATTTTTTTCGTAAAGAAGAAGCCGATATTATATGTATGCAGGAATTTGTAACCGACAGTAGACGCAACACCGACGCTTCCAACCTCCGACGGCGTCTCAACAATACCCCATATTCACATATCGAATTGCCCGGAGGATATTTCGGAATAGCTACATTCAGCAAATATCCTATTATTAGACGAGAAACTGTTTACGCGCAAAAATCAGCAAACGCATGTATTTGCTCCGATATAGTGATTGGTAAAGATACCGTCAGACTGTACAACATACATCTGAAATCAGTGGGTTTCAACAACGACGAAATGCACCTGCTTAATAATATGGGCAACATGGAATACGACAAGACGAACTTGCGCACAATAATTTCAATTTTCAGGAACATGAAAAAATCTTCGCTACAACGCGAAGAACAAGTAGAAATACTAATGTCGCACATCGAACAATCGCCCTATCCGGTCATAATTTGCGGCGACTTCAATGAACCGCCAATATCACATTCATACAGACGTATTCGCGGAGATAGAAACGACGCATTTGTGAAAGCAGGAGCCGGTAGAAGCACAACATACGATATAGGAAATATAGCATCACTGAGAATAGATTATATAATGTATTCAGACCATTTCAAAGCATATAACTATAAAAGCCCCAGAGTATTCCTGTCTGACCATTTTCCGGTTATGAGCAGGTTAACGTGGGAACGCAGATAAAGATGCAGATAGAAACAAAAATATCCGGCAATGCTAATACTGTTGAAGTTTATGGAGCTCGCGAACATAATCTGAAGAACATCGATGTTACGATTCCTCGCGACCGGCTTACTGTTATTACGGGATTGAGCGGTAGCGGCAAATCATCGCTGGCGTTCGATACTATTTATGCAGAGGGACAGCGTCGCTACATTGAAACTCTGTCGGCTTATGCGCGTCAGTTTCTTGGAAATATGGAGCGTCCCGACGTTGATAAGATTACCGGTCTTAGCCCTGTTATTGCTATTGAGCAAAAGACCGTCAGCCGCAATCCGCGAAGCACTGTTGGCACTATCACCGAAGTTTACGACTTCCTTCGCTTGCTTTATGCCCGCGCAGCCGACGCCTATTCGATGAATACGGGAGAAAAGATGGTGAAATATACCGACGAGCAAATCATTAATCTAATGATAGAACGGTTTGACGGTAAGGCAGTGTATATACTTGCGCCGCTTGTGAAAGGCAGAAAGGGACATTACAAGGAGATGTTCGAACAAATCAGACGAAGAGGGTTTCTACACGCGCGTATAGACGGCGAAGTGCATGAACTGAAAATGGGCATGAAGGTAGACAGATATAAGTTGCATTATATTGAATTAGTGGTTGATAAATTGGTTATAGAAAAAAAAGACGTCAAACGTCTGAAAGCGTCTGTGCAAACGGCGATGAAACACGGCAAGGGTGTGATAATGGTAATATGCAAGGATAGCGGCGATTCCCGCTACTATAGCCGTCAGTTGATGTGTCCAACAACGGGTTTGTCGTACAATGAGCCTGCGCCTCACTCTTTTTCGTTCAATTCTCCGCAGGGCGCGTGTCCTAACTGCAACGGGCTGGGCGAGGTAACGGAAGTAGATATTAACAAAATAATACCCGATTTTTCTCAAAACATCCGCAGGGGCGGCATAGTACCGCTCGGAGCCGCTAAATCTACCGTTGTTTTCAATCAAATAGAAGCCATCGCCTCTAAATATGGCTGCACGCTTAACACTCCGTTAGATGAATTTCCCGAAGAGGCTATGAAAGCGATACTTTACGGAACAGAAGGAACGTTCAAGGTAAAAAGCCATTTTGGAGGATTTGAATATCAGGTAAATTTTGATGGCGTTGTGAATTATGTTACTCAGGAACATTCTGAAAATCCGTCGAAGAAAGCGCAAGCCTGGGCTAATCAGTTCATTCGCCGAATTACTTGTCCCCAATGTAATGGCGCCCGACTGAAACAAGAATCGCTCTATTTTCGCATACACGACAAAAATATTTTCGAACTTGCCGCTATGAACATTATTACGCTCAATAAATGGTTCGAAACGATAGAAGAAAAATTGTCGGACAAGCAAAAACAGATTGCCCATGAAATAATCAAGGAAATACGCACCCGTCTGCGTTTTCTGCTTGATGTCGGTTTATATTATCTTTCGTTGAATCTTGGTTCGCGAAGCATGTCGGGGGGCGAAAGTCAGCGTATACGACTTGCTACGCAAATAGGCTCGCAATTAGTGAACGTGCTGTACATTTTAGACGAGCCGAGCATAGGGCTGCATCAGCGCGACAATCGCCGACTGATACAGGCATTGCAGAAACTGCGCGACCTCGGCAATTCAATAATAGTAGTAGAACACGACCGCGAAATGATTCTTTCGGCTGACTACGTTGTTGACATGGGACCTTTAGCCGGACGCAAAGGCGGAGAAATAGTTGCTGCCGGAACGCCTGCCGAACTCCTTAAAAGCAATTCGCTAACAGCGCAATATCTCAATGGTACAAAAACTATTGATATACCCGCTCAACGACGCGAAGGCAGCGGCAATAAACTACGCATAACAGGGGCGCGCGGCAACAATCTGAAAAATATAACCGTCGATTTTCCTTTGGGAATGTTCATCTGTGTGACAGGAGTTTCAGGAAGCGGTAAATCAACCTTAGTAAACGCAACGCTGCAGCCAATTCTAAGCAAGCATTTTTATCGTTCCGTGTTGGAGCCGTTGCCATACGATAGTATTTCGGGATTGGAATTTATCGACAAGGTTATACAGGTAGACCAGTCGCCATTAGGGCGTACTCCGCGTTCTAATCCTGCAACTTACACGGGAGTGTTCACCGAAATACGCTCTCTTTTTGCCAAGGCTCCGGAATCTATGATTCGCGGCTACAATCAGGGGCGATTTTCGTTCAACGTAAAAGGCGGGCGCTGCGAAACATGCGGCGGAGCCGGAGTACAAACCATAGAAATGAACTTCCTGCCAAACGTTTACGTGCCTTGCAACATCTGCAACGGCAAACGCTACAACCGCGAAACGCTTGAAGTAAAATACAACGGAAAAAACATCAGCGACGTGCTTGATATGACAATTAACATCGCCGTAGAGTTTTTCCATAACCACCCGACTATTCTGCCGCATTTGCTTGCTCTTCAGCAAGTAGGCTTGGGCTACATTAAACTTGGGCAACCTTCAACAACATTGTCGGGAGGCGAAAGTCAGCGCGTGAAATTAGCCGCCGAACTGTCAAAACGCGACACAGGCAAAACGTTCTACATCCTCGACGAGCCGACTACCGGGCTGCATTTCGAAGATGTGCGCGCACTGCTAAATGTGCTCAACAGATTGGCTTCTCGCGGAAATACGGTAGTGGTAATTGAACATAATTTAGATGTTATCAAGATTGCCGACTGGATAATTGATATCGGACCCGAAGGCGGCGACAGCGGCGGCGAACTGATTTGCTGCGGAACACCCGAACAGGTAGCCAAGAATAAAAAAAGCTATACCGGAGAGTTTTTGAGGAGAGAAAAGTCAGATATTTCAAAAAAGATGAAAAAAAATTAAAAAAAACGCAAAAAAGCGCATTTTTTTTTGTTTTATTAAAAACAATTTCCTATCTTGTCAGTTTTTTAATTTATAATTAATATTCAGTCTATGAGCAAGATACATGTAGGTTTGGCATCGTTCGGCATGTCAGGAAAAGTGTTTCATGCGCCCATTTTGGCGCAGCATACGGGTTTTACGATTTCAAAAATTGTTGAGCGCAGCAAAAATGAAGTTAAGAGTATTTATCCCGAAATTGATTCGGTACGTTCTTTCGATGAATTATTAAAGGACGACAACATTGAATTGATAGTAATAAATACTCCCGATAGTACTCACTACGAATATGCTTTTAAGGCTCTCAGAGCCGGCAAGCACGTAGTTGTAGAAAAACCTTTCACTCGCACTATCAAGCAGGGCGAGGAGCTCATAAATCTTGCCGACCAGCATAAGGCAGTTTTGAGCGTTTTCCAAAATAGACGCTGGGACGGCGATTTCCTTACAGTGCGCAAAATCCTCGAAAACGAATGGTTGGGCAGGCTTGTTGAATTTGAATCTAACTATATGCGTTATCGAAATTTTATACAGCCGGGCACATGGAAAGAATCGGCTGCGCAGGGTATAGGTATAAGCTACAATTTAGGTTCGCACATGATAGACCAGGCGGTAGTACTGTTCGGCATGCCCGAAGCTGTATGGGCTGACATAGACAATATGCGTAGCGGAAGCGAGATAGATGATTATTACCATATCAAACTGATTTATCCTGATATTAAAGTAGTTATGAAATCGAGCTATTTGGTGCGCGAGGAAGGTCCGCGTTATATGCTGCATGGCACAAATGGTTCGTTCCTGAAATTTGGCATCGACCCGCAGGAAGAGATGTTGAAACAGGGATTAAATCCGTCGATGCCCGACTGGGGAAAAGAGCCGGAATCGCAGTGGGGCATATTAAATACCGAAATAAACGGTATGCATATACGCGGCAAGGTTGAAACAATCGCCGGAAATTATTCAGCATACTACGACAATATTTACGATGCTATACGCAAACGAGCCGAATTGGAAGTATTGCCCGAACAAACGCTTGATGTGCTGCATATCATCGAATCAGCTAAGGAAAGCAGTCGCAGCGGACACAATATCGAATTGGGATAGTTTAATAATGTGAATCAAGAGTTGAAAGGTATAAAAAATAAAAATGATTTTTTTTTTTGAAAAAAATAAAAAAAATCATTATTTTTGCGGCGTTTTTTATCGTAATAATATTGTAATATAAAAATGGCTACCACAGCAGATTTTAGAAATGGGATGTGTATATCCTATAACGGCAAGCCTTGTTCTATTATTTGGTTTCAGCATGTAAAACCGGGTAAGGGCGGCGCATTTGTAAAAACCAAGTTGCGCAATCTCGAAAATGGGCGCATATTGGAAAATACGTTCAATGCCGGCGAAAGAGTTAGCGAAATTCGCGTTGAACGTAATCCTTATCAGTTCTTGTATAAGGACGACCTTGGCTATCATTTCATGCACAACGAAACTTTCGAACAAATTGCTCTGCAAGACGACCTTGTTGAAAACCCCGACCTTATGAAAGAGGGACAGTATGTTGAGATGATGTTCCTTGCCGACGAAGAGCGCGTGCTGACTTGCGAACTCCCGCCATTCGTTGAATTGGAAATCACTTACACCGAGCCCGGCGTGCGCGGCGATACTGCTTCTACCTCGTCGTTGAAACAGGCAACGCTCGAAACGGGCGCAGTAATTGGCGTACCGCTGTTCATCGAGCAGGGTGAACGAATAAAAGTAGACACCAGAACCCGCGAATATTCAGAAAGAGTAAAATCATGAACTTTGTAGAAGAATTGCGATGGCGCGGAATGATTCACGACGTAACGCCGGGCTTGGAAGAGTTGTTGCAAAAGGAAATGCTCACCTCGTACGTTGGAATCGACCCTACAGCCGATTCGCTCCATATCGGTCATTTGGTTAGCGTTATGATGTTGCGCCATTTTCAGCGTTGCGGGCACAAACCGTTGTCGTTAGTTGGCGGCGCTACCGGTATGATTGGCGACCCGTCGATGAAATCGCAGGAGCGCAACTTATTGAGCGAAGAGGAATTGCGCCACAATGAAGCGTGTATCAAGCGGCAGTTGTCAAAATTTCTCGATTTCGATTCCGATGCGCCCAATGCCGCCGAAATGGTGAATAACTACGATTGGATGAAGGATTTTTCCTTCCTTGATTTTATCCGCGACGTAGGAAAACACATCACCGTAAATTACATGATGAGCAAAGATTCGGTCAAAAAGCGTCTGACGGGAGAAGGCGAGGGAATGTCGTTCACCGAGTTTACATACCAGTTGGTGCAGGGATATGATTATCTGCATCTATATCAGGCGAAGAACTGCCGTTTACAGATGGGCGGCTCCGACCAGTGGGGCAACATAATCACGGGTACCGAGCTTATCCGCCGTATAGCGGGTGGCGAAGCTTTCGCCCTGACTTGTCCGCTTATCACGAAAGCCGACGGAGGCAAATTTGGCAAAACCGAAGCAGGCAACGTATGGTTAGACCCCCAACGGACGTCGCCCTACAAGTTCTACCAGTTTTGGCTTAACGTGAGCGACGACGACGCCGAAAAATACATTAAAATATTTACGGGCTTATCGAAAGAAGATATTGAACAATTAGCCGTGCAGCAACGCAACGCGCCTCATCTGCGCATAATGCAAAAAACGTTGGCGCGCGAAGTGACCGCCATGGTTCATTCGCCCGCCGATGTAGAAGCCGCAGAGGAAGCCTCGCAAATGCTATTTGGACAAGGCACAGCCGAATCGTTGGCTGCGCTTGATGAAGACACGTTCATGAGCGTGTTCGAGGGCGTGCCGAAATTCGAAATCGAACGTTCCGAAATTCAAGCAGGTATACCTTTGCTTGATTTATTAGGAGTTAGAACTAATATTTTCCCTTCCAAGGGAGAAGCGCGTAGAACAGTGGAAGGCGGCGGATTGAGCATAAACAAAGAAAAAATCACAGACCCGAACATCACCGTGAATACTGAAAAACTAATCAATAAAAAATATATACTTGCACAAAAAGGGAAAAAAAATTATTTTATGATTGTTGTAAAATAAAATAATTTTAATACCTTTGCGCTTGATATAAAAATATAATTTTAACCAAATTGGAAAAATATGGTAAATAAAATAATTTTAATGGGTCATGTGGGTAAAGACCCTGAGATTCGCCACTTGGACAACAATTTGACGGTCGCCCGTTTCACATTAGCCTATAACGAGCGGTGGACAAATAAAGACGGCGCTGCGGTTGAACATACCGAATGGTTTAATATCGTTGCTTGGAGAAATCTTGCCGAAATAACGGAAAAATATGTCCGAAAAGGCAGTTTGGTTTACGTTGAAGGCAAATTGCGCACACGTTCCTACGACGATAAAGAAGGCGTTAAGCGTAATTGGTCTGAAGTAACTATTGATACCTTGACCTTAGTAGGACCCAAGCCGGAAGGAGTAAAACAGGCACAGGCAGAGATGCCCCCCGTTGAAACCACCGGATTAGATTCCGAGCCGGCTGACGGACTGCCCTTTTAGTGTTCACTTAGATACGCTCAATTGGACGCTGAAAATATAGTCAAAGGGATAGTCAAGTTTGGACATATCGACGTTCATCACATCATGACGCCGCGCATGGATGTTGAATCGGTAGATATTTCTGTCGGGTTTACTGAGCTCATAGCAAAAATTAATGAATGGGGATATTCGCGTATTCCGGTCTTTGATGGCGCGCCCGACAATGTGAAAGGTATTCTATATGTTAAGGATTTGCTACCATACATCGATGAACCCGACGATTTTAACTGGCAAAAACTAATCAGAAAAGCCTATTTTGTTCCCGAAAATAAAAAAATCAGAGACCTGCTGAAAGAATTTCAGGAGAAAAAAATTCATTTAGCGGTAATAATAGAAGAATATGGCGGTATGGTTGGTATTGTGACGCTCGAAGATGTATTGGAAGAAATTGTAGGCGAGATAGCAGATGAATCAGACGACGACGAGCAGGACTACGTAAAAATAGATGAACGTACATTTCTTTTCAACGGCAAAACGCTGCTCAACGATTTTTTCCGAATCCTGAACCTCGAAGAATCAGATTTTGAAGAAGTAAAAGGCGAAGCTGATACATTGGCGGGGCTAATTTTAGAAATGAAAGGAGAAATACCGCAAAAAGGAGATAGCGTGAAGTTCATGCAACTAACATTATGCGTAGAAGCAGTAGATAATAAACGTATTGAACAAATTAAGGTGACAATAAATGAGAAATAGTTATTCAATTATTCAATTATTCCGTTATTCGATTATTCCGTTATTCCTGATATCATGTGGTCAGCATTATACGCCCAAGCCAAGCAGTTATTACCGTATTGACTTTCCCGAAAAGGAATACCGGCTGTACGACAGTATTTGTCCGTTCACGTTCCAATATCCGGTTTATGGGGAAATAGTTCCGGTAACAAGTAATGTTTCAGAAGAACATTGCTGGATTGATATAGATTTTCCAAAATATAAGGGGACAATTCATTTGACCTATAAGGAAATAGATGATAATTTCGACCGTTTTATAGAAGACAACTGGGGAATTATTTATAAAGGTTTAGCGCAAAGGGCTGAAGCAGTTGAAGAACATATGGTTTTCGATACCGAGTCGAACGTATTTGGAATGATATACGATATTAGCGGCAATGCTGCTTCGCACGTGCAATTTTTTGTTACCGACAGCGTTAATAATTTTTTGCGCGGCTCGCTGTATTTTATGGTCAGACCAAATGCAGATTCATTGGCGCCTGTTGTTGCCTTCTTTCGCAAAGACGTCATGCGTATAGTAGAATCAATAGAATGGAAAAAATAATACTGCTATGGGACTATTAAGCAACAGGATAATTGAAAACGGAAGCCGAATAGGGCTTTGGGAGATAACGGAAGATTACGAAACACTTTTCCAAACGACACATCTTAACGACGATGATATACGCCGATTGAACACGTTCAAAAATCTGAACCGAAAAATCGAATCGCTGAGCGTGAGAGCATTGCTGCAACAGATGACACGTCATAATGCGCGAATAGTGTACCACAAATATTCGCGAAAACCGTATTTAGACGACAACTCATACAACATCAGCGTGTCGCACTCGCACAAATACACGACTATACTGTTGAACAAGGATAAACAAGTGGGTATAGACATCGAATACATGACGCATAACATTGAGAGAGTAGCTCATAAGTTTATAAACAAAAAAGAAGTAATTACAAAAAATCCGAAAATAAGACGCGAACATCTATATATCCACTGGTGCGCAAAAGAAGCGTTATATAAAATTTGCGACAAGGAAGACCTGAATTTTCACGAAAACCTGACTATCAAACCGTTTGAAGTTGATATTGACGGAGGTATAACAGGGATAGTGAACAACGGGTGGAGATGCGAAGAATACAGAATGTACTACATGATAGATAATAACTATGTAATGGTTTACTGTACTGAATAATTGAATAATTGAATAATTGAATAACTGAATAATTGAATAATTGAATAACTGAATACAAAAAAAACGTGTTACTTGAGTGAGGGAGGACAACACGTTTTTTTGTGAAAATAATTGCACTGAATAACTGAATACAAAAAAAACGTGTTACTTGAGGGAGGGCAACACGTTTTTTTGTGAAAATAATTGCTGTTCCTAACGCGCGTACTTGTACGTTTTTCCCCAATATTTGGCTTGTTCGCCAAGTTCGCCTTCTATTCTTAACAATTGGTTATACTTAGCTATCC
>Ga0099364_10005689_pt1 | contig 18432 bp, 23 predicted proteins | sample TergutTh196P3_FD_73070 | JGI IMG/M metagenome (GOLD analysis project Ga0099364, IMG submission 73070) | Microcerotermes parvus P3 segment gut microbial communities from Pointe-Noire, Republic of the Congo - Th196 P3 | ecosystem: Host-associated > Arthropoda: Insects > Digestive system > Gut ...
TTGGGGACTCACGTCGAGTTTCGACGTCAGGCCTCACGCCCTCATCGGCAACGAGTTCATAAAGGACAGCATCATAGCGTTTGAATATCTCATTGAGCTCGCCATAGTATTCCTTATCGCCAATGTGAACGGCCCCGATGAGATGTACTTCGACATTATTGGGGCCGGTAAACTTGGCGACGGCGGTATCGTACGAAACAGGTTGCCTTTCTCCGTCAGGCTTTGAAACGCGCAGAAAATCTGTGTACGCATAATCCCTCTGTGCATTGTCGGCGATGAGCAAGACGGGAAAGAGAAGTGTTAAAAAACCAATGAGGTAATACTGTTTCATATCGTTGTCGCGGTTTGGGCAGTACGGTATCTCTGCAAAATACAGATTGTACTTGATAACACACAGGGCCGCAATAGAGTCGCGAATCAGCCAACCAGTCAACTGTTACCCGTCTGCACAATAACCGTCCCAAACGTTATAATGAACGGTATGTTCCGGCGGATTAGAATCCTACATATCATCGCCTCTTGGCAAAGCGGACTCGGCAACGAACTTGCAGCGTTCGCCGAACGGCTCGAACCCGATGAGTTTGAATATGAAGTCTGTACACTAGACCTGCGCTGGTCATACGATGCAGTTGCCTATATGAAACTCCGACGCACCCTCCGGAGATTCCAGCCCGACATTGTACATACTTGGGATACTTCCTCGCAACTCTACGCCGCTCTCCAACAGGGCAACCCAAAAATTGTTGCGGAAAAAAGAGATGCGGCTCCAACCGGGCAAACCCCACTCTACCGGAACGAAAAGACGCACCGATTCATCGCTTCGCGTAAAATGGATGATTGCCCCAAAACGGTTATCATTCCTCCTTCGGCTATCCCGGGCCCCTTTTCCGAACCAATGCCGGCGGAACAACTGCTTGAAGCATTAGACGTTCCCTTGGTTGAACCCTCGGGCGATTATTACCCGGTGCTCCAACCGCAATACGAGCCGGCACGCCGAAACTTCAAAGCAGTACCGCCTAATGCAACCCCCTACATTATCGGCATCGTGTTGCCGCTCACATCGGAGCATCGGATTCTCGATGCCCTTTGGGTTTGCGAAACATTCAAGCATGTGCATTTGAATTATCACGCTTTTTTCATCGGCGAAGGCAGGGCTCAGGAAGAGTGTTTGAGGTATCGTGATCGTTGGAAATTGTTTTCCCGGGTACATTTTGTCGGCGGACAGGGCCGTTCGGGCTGGGCATTGACCAGTCGCCTTTTGCCAAGTTTTGATGCGTTATTGCATTTGAGTCCGTCAGCAGAACATTCGAACGTTATCCTGTCGGCAATGTCGTGCGGCGTGCCGGTCGTTGCGGTGGAAACGCCGAAGAGCCGGCAATACATTGTGGACGGTATCTCGGGTATCTTAATTCCTTGCGAAGACGCCGACAAAGAAACGTCGGGCAAAGAAGCATCGAGTTTTTATCGCCGGACCGCCGCAAAAAAATTGTTGCATCTTTTGGAAAACCAAGAACTGCGTCGGTCGCTCAGCAAGGCCGGAAAAGAACGGGTCGCGAAGGAGTTCAATTTTGACAAAGCAGTACAATGCCGGAAAAAATTGTACAGGGACATTGCACGTTAAAGAACCGCTAACTGTATCGGCCTCGCAAACGAAGCGGTTAACTCGCCGTTACAAAACGATCCTTCGTCCGGCGAAACGCATCCACTAAAACCGGATCAAAATGCGTACCCGAATCACGCTCGATTATCTGACACGCTTCCTCATGACTAAACGCCCTTTTATAAGGACGTTCTGATATCAACGCGTCATAAACATCCGCGATCGCCATCAAACGCCCCTCCAACGGAATCGACGTTCCACGCAACTTCATGGGATAACCCGAACCATCCCATTTTTCATGATGCGCACCAACGATTGCCAATGCATGATGCAAAAATGCATGCTTGTTCGTCTTGGACATAATTTTTTCCAACGCACCGACACCGACGACAACATGCTCCTGCATCGTTTTATATTCCTCGTCCGACAATTTACCAGGCTTGTTCAGAATACCGTCCGGTATGGCGATTTTGCCTACATCGTGCAGTTGAGCCGACGCGAGGAAAAAGTCTATATTCCAGTTGGCAATCTCTTCTTTGTAGATATCCGAACGAAGCAACTCTTCCACCAAGATTTTAAGATGCCGACGAGTGCGTTGATTATGTCCTCCGGTCAACCGGTCTCGGAACTCGACCATATCGGCAACTATTTCCAGAACGGCCGTTTGCAGTTGAAAGACTTCCGCCGTTCTTTTGTTGACAACATCCTCCAAGGTGCCGGCGTAATGTTTGACCGAGGCGTATGCAAGCACCAGTCCAACAATGATCGTAGTAACGGCCAGCACGATCTCGATCTGATAGACCAATGTTCTAAACCCGGCGGATTGTTGCCGTACCGTGCCGACATGCCGACGTATGTTGTTTGTCAATGTGTTCAACAAACCTGCGATGACGACGTTGTCTTGATTAAGACGAGTCATGATTTGACTCTGTTCTTGCATAAGTTCACGGAGCGACATCAAAATTGTTCCGCAATCTTGTGCGGCGGCAATCGCATTCTCAATATGCCGGACATTTTCCGAGCCTTCCATCGTTTGCCGAAGTTCCGTGAGAAAACTGACGAATTCGTTCATTTCGCCGACGAGTTTTGAGACGAGTTCCTTCTGGTTTTGGGTATCCAATTCCCGGCGTAGTTCGAGGTAAGCTCGGCGTATGAATCGGGTTTTCCCGAGAGCGGTGTGCATTGTTTGAGCAATGTGTATCATTGGGGCATTGTCTAACTCTTCGGCCTCCACGGAATCTTTGAACGTGTTGATGCTTTGCGTCATTGCTTGGATGATCTGTTCGCCGAGGATATCGAATTCAATTTTCTTCTCGATCCGCTGCCGGGCAATTTCGTACAATCGAACATTATTTTGAACGACTTGTTGATAGACATTTTTTATATCATTGAATAGGGCGGCATCTGATCCGGAGAATCGACCGCCGACTTTTTCTTCGATGGCTTTGATTTCTGCGTCGAGCACTTGCCGTTCGTGTTCGCCATTAAAGTCTTGCAGGAATAATCCGAGTGCGGTTTGAAGCAAGACGGTTTGGGTGCACTGACCATAGTTTTGCATTTCGATGAGCAATTCGTGCGAGGCAATCATATCGTCGGCGGATTGTTGATCACGTTGGAGCGCATAGTACGCAACTCCGCTCATCGTACCGAGAAGAACAAGAAAGAAGGCAAAGCCGGAAACCAATTGGGTTCGGGTTCGTATGGGACTGGACATAGTTGTGTGGCTTTATGATACTGCGCACCTTATTAGATTTAAGACAACGACGATTTGCAATAGGCCGGTAACGTTTCGGCGGTGTTCTGAATCTGTTGCGCCGGCCGTTTCTGTCGGAAAATCAACAATTTCAGAACCCCAACGGAATCGGGGGGCAATGAGCGAGCGGGGGCGTTAGCCCCCGACATCAGCCTTCTCATTAGGTCGGGCAAGACTTGAACTCGCGACCTAGGGATTATGAGTCCCCCGCCACCATCTTTCGATTGGACAATAAAAACGCCATAAAACGTCTGTTTATAGGCTTTAATCTGGATTTTCAAAAAACTAATGGTGTGTAACATCTTGCCAAAAGTTGCAAAAAAATGTAAAATCTAGCACAGAAATTACCTACTTCCTACCTACCTTTTATATGGGCAGTGTTTTTCAGCAATACAAATCTATTCCAATACCGGAGGGTGCGGCAATAAAAAATGGCATTGTTACATGGTCTGCCGCCGGGAAAACACGAAAGGGGAAACTTACCAAAAACGGAAAAGTGAGTTTTCAAGTAGAAACATGGTCGGTTCTCTACACAGACGAAAAAGGAAAAACTCACCGAATTGCCGCAAAGACAAAGAACCGAAGTGTCGCCGAAAAAATCCTTGCCAATTATGAAGCCGAAGTTGACCGAATCCGTGCTGGCATAGTAACCCGTGAAGAATTGACACGGGCTCAAGACAAACATGTTTCGGTGGACGAAGCGTTAGAGCGATTTCGCACGAAAATGATAGCCAGTGGAGTCACGAAAGACCATGTCAGCAAAACGATAGGGCATGTCAAGGCACTTGTTGGGTGGTGTGGTATCTATTCTCTTGCAAAAATACGTCGGGAAACAATCGAATGTTGGATTGCAAGCGAGATTCAAAGCAAAAAACGTTCTCCGAGAACCATCAATTCGCATCTTGTGTCGATAAAATCATTCGCTCAATATCTTTTTGATATTGAAGTCTTTCCAAGCAGTCCATTGAAGTCGGTTAAAAAATTAAATGAAGCCGTTGACGAACGTAAAAAACGCCGTGCGCTCACAACAGACGAAGTAGAACGGCTCCTTGCTGTTGCCGATGACAGGCGACGGCTAATCTATCGCCTACTGCTCGGCACAGGATTACGGTCAACGGAACTGTCTCTTCTCACTCCGAGTCAGATAGATTTTGAGCGCAATCGACTCACCATCGAAGCCGCAAAGACGAAAAACAAAAAAGCCGATGTTCTGCCAATGCGCCCTGATTTGGTGCAATCATTAAAAGAATGGATTGATGCACACGAAATAAAACCGCAAGAGCGTATTTTTCAATTTAATTGCAATTCATTGCGCCACTCATTTTACCGGGACCTGAAAAAAGCCGGAATCGAACGCATAGGGGCGGACGGGCGGAGCATTGATGTTCATTCCCTTCGCAAAACCTTCGGAACGATGCTCGCCAATGCCGGTGTTCCGCTGACAACGACGCAACGATTGATGCGGCATTCCACGCCGCTCTTGACCGCGAAACTCTACATCGATGTCGAAGGAGTCGATATGATGCAAGCACTGGAAAAACTACCGGGGTTTTAGTCGGTGGAGGTTTTCTGTCATCTTCCCTCACTTTCCCTCTTGACGTGCCGCCGCTCTTCCCGGATGTAATCCCAGTATTGCTGCGGCTCCTCGTAGGGAGAATTGATGGTTAATTTGTCGATGGGCATAGGGGGAGGTAATGACGGACTACCAAGTTGGCATCTTAAACAAAAGACCATCCTGACCGTCATCGTGTAGGCTTAATACAATTTCATCGTCTTCAAAAAACGTTTTATCGGGGTAATTTGATGTTTCTGGCGTTAACAAATCAGAGGAAATAGTTGTTACAATGATTTGTATCCCTTTTGAAGCATACTCTCGATAGATTTCTCGTAATAATTCACGTTTGCGAATGTCTTGCGACTCAAATGTTCCATCGTGGAAAACAATGGAAGGGAAACGCTCCTGGGAATAGGAGGCTATAACAGCCAAGTCAAAAGCAATGCATAGCCATTTATTATAGGTGTTCCCGGAATCCTCATTGGTTTTAACTTCACCATCGTAGTAGTTTGCTGAAAATTCAATGTTATCGTCCTTGTTAGTCGAAAGACTTAATAATGCCTGTCGATCAAGAGCCTTTCTTATGATCGAACTAAAAAGACTACGGATTTTGGCAAAACTGCTATCAGGGGCTTCCTGGATGCTTGATATGTTATCCTTTATCTGAGAAGCAATTTTATCTCGCCCCTTTTCCATTGACTTGATTTCTTCAAGCAAGTGTCGATGCTGCACTATTTTATGATGCTGGTCTTCAAGTCGTGCAAGCTCGATTTCTGCGTCCCGCAATCGGTTGCTCAGTTCTTTGTATTTTTTCAATATGTCTGAATCTTTTAGAAAAGCAAGTAGTTGTCTTTGCTTCTGCGAAAGTTGCGTTAATTCTTTGTGTTTTTGAGTAATTTCCTTCGACACTTTTTCCTTTTCTTCACGCAAATATCCATTTCTCTCTGTGGTTATTGCTTGGTTAAATTTTAGGAGGTTCTGAAAATCCACTTTGATTTGTTCTGGAAAGAAGCCAACAGTTTCTCGGAATAACCGCTCAATTTGATCTGGGTTAAGCATTGATTTCTCTTCCTTGAGTGAAGACGTAATCTTTTTGAGACTGCTTTCCAAATAGTATAATTGTGAGTTGAGCGAATCGACCTGAGAACCAACCACATGAACTGCTTCTTCAATTCGGCGACGATCCTCCTGATGGAAATCAAACTGGTTCAGTTGATCTTGAATGCCATCTCTATCTGCTTTTATGAGAGCGATTGCGCCGAGTGTCTTTCCAATATCATTCGTTGTTGCAGATTTTTTTTGTTCGGATTTCTTTGCCTCGATTCTTTCTTTGATTTCATAATGCTTGTTGACAGAATCGAAATCTACTCCGAGTATCTTAGCAACAAAAGGTTTCCAGTCCTTATCTTTTCCACGGATTGAATTTTTGTTGAATACCTGAAAATCAGATTGAAGACGAAAGAACTGACTTATCCCTTTTCTAAATCCCCAAGGTTCGATTGCACGTAAGTCAAGAATTCCATCAACAATACCTTTAGCTTTATTAAAGGCAAGTTTCCAATGTGTCCAGGAATCTTCAGGATGCCCGGAAAAATCTTGATTGGGTGCATCGTGTGTCATAAGACTGATCTTAGACGCAGACTCCACGCCCCGTTGGATGGTCAAATAACGCCCATTAAACAGCTCTATTTCCAGATAAAACTCAAAATCTTTGAATGTTTCCTGATTGCGAAAAAGAAAAAGGTCATTGTCTTTCTTTGATAATAGACAAAAATCTATTAGTCTGCCCAAAGTGGTCTTTCCAAGGTTGTGAGTGTCCTTGTTTTGGTTTTCGGGGAGACGAATTTCAGCCAATACGACATTAAGCCCGCTTCGAAAATGGATCGGCGAGAACTCCAACGATAGGTTTGAATAAAGTTTAGAAAGTTTCATTGGACGAGTAGGGTTTGCTTGGGGGGGGGCAGAACTCTTTTGGCAGTTGGTTTCTTTGGATTTGTTTTTCCGATAAACTCAAATGAGTCCGTCTTGGGGCGGTAATCAATAAGCCCCAGCATGTAAAGTAAGTTAATCGCGGGTAAAAAAATTGCGTCGGCATTTTGGACATGGCTGAGTATCTTTTTTATGTGATGGCGCAAATCATCGAATCGTCCAACCCGATTTTTGCGCAAGTGATCTAACAGTAATGACGCAACGGAGATTACTGTCCGGTCTGGGTGAGTGTGTTTCGTTGGTCTAATCATTTTTTTTATTTTCTCCAATGTCGCAGAACCAAAACATGTAATACAATAATTGACGAAGTGTACTTTTGTTTTTCTTCAGATCAATGTCTTGGTCAATGTATAAATCGTAAATGTATTCAATAATTTCATTAAACTCTTCAAAATCTCTTCGTTTGGAAACAATTTTTGCATTCAGTTCTGTAACAACTGAGTCGTAACGTTCTCTTGACTCATCATCGCTCTGTAAAAAGATTTCTATGTCGCGGAAGTTTTTTATGCCTCTCTACCAAAATCTGTGGGTGAATTTTGGTTCTGGTAATTTTCCTAGAGCGTGAAATAGCGTGATATTCAGGGATTCGTCCGATCCATAGCCGTAGCCTTTTCTCACGGTCAATTTCACCCTGTTATTGAATCCCTCCACAATGCCACTCGACAAGCCCTGCGATTTGAACCAATTCAATAACAACTCCCGATGATTGCGTATCGTACCGACAAACCTTTTCATCGGCTCTATCTTGCTACGCATCGTACGAACACACCACTCATCCAAAAATCGACCCGCCCAATACGGACTCTTATACTCCCAGAACCACTCAAAATCCTCCTTCATCAGATACGCCCGAACAACCCGCAAATTGTAACCCAGTAACTCCGATAACTTTATCGCTTGATTTTCCGTAAGATTCTCCGGGTTCTTCAAGAAAATATACTTGCTCTTCGACAACACTGCCTCACGACCTTCCTTCTTCAATTTTGCTACGTCTTCCTTGCGAACTTCATTCACCGCCTTCGTCAAATGACTCTTCACATGAAAACGATCAAGAATGTTCAACGCATTCGGACAACGACGTTCAATCACATTCAAATAGGGATTCCACATGTCACTGCATACAAACTCAATACCAAGAGATCGTTTTTCGGCCCCAGTAGTGCCCTCATCAAGCCGGTCAAATATCTGTTCTAACGACGCCTCTTCCCGCTTCGACTCGATATCAAGAAGACGCTTGTTGTTATCGTCCAACTGATACAACAGCGTCATATAATTGTGTCCCTTGCTACGTTGAATCTCATCGACACCAATCTTGGTAATACCGCTCAAGTCCCTGTTTTTCAAGCCCCATTCGACAATCCACTTCACTGAACGAAAAACTTTGCCAGGACTCGTGCCGAAACATGCTGCCGTCTCACTCCAACTCAAACGACGTGCCCAGTTCGCAAGAAATTGGCGATACTCGACCGTCTGGGTATGCTTCCCTTCGCACCAAGGAACCTCTTCTGTAACAACACCATGTTCAGGACAAGTGACACGACGCATGTGATAGGAAAAGTAAAACGCAATGTTCCAAAGGGGAACGAATTCGAAAAAGCGCGGAGTATCGGCTGTATCATAAGTCGGACAACGCCGCTTGCATTCGGGACAGATGCCTTGTGAGTGCTTGCGAGGAATAATCTCGGCAACGAGACACTTCGAGTCGTCCTCGTTGGTGTCGAAAAAAACATGGGTGAATACGAAGGACTTGTAATCGGTAACAAAATTCAGTATAGTTTGTACGAGCATCTCGGTGAGAGAATAAAGGAAAGTATTACGCAAAAACATTTTACCTTTTTCCTGCCCGGGATGTTTTTATGGTACAATGATGTCGTTCGTGAAGTGGAGGCAGCACTGCTGAGGAGCAACTCGCCAAGGAATAAGCCGGTCGAACGGAGAAGTCTGTCTGATTGCTCAACAATCAGGCAGACCTTGTCGCAACACTTCTCTGTTCCAAAAATGCCTAAAAAAACCTCCTCTTTACCCACAAATTTTGGCAGAGAGCCTTTTTTATTTCATCTTTTATTAGATTCGCGTAGCCATCCGACATTGTGTTAAGAATGACTTTTTCTGGAAATGGGGTACGTACAGGAATTGCAGGAGTATCTTCTCGTTTTTTTTCGTCATTCAAGACGGCTTCTTTGTTTTTTTCAAGCCGTAAAATCACTTCGGCTAATTCTGTTGCAGGAACAGTCAATGGAAAATCGCCTGGTTTTATCTCTGCCCATACTTCGACCTCTGGGTACATCTTGAGCCAGTGTTCCATATCATCGTTCCCGCACAGATAGATATTATCGACAGGAATTCCAGTATTCTTGGAAATATATTTTTTGATAGGGATGTCTATTTCGCCTGAAATTGTGCGGTTAGAAAAAAGCATGTAATAATCCAAATCTCCTTTTTCAACAAGACTTTTGATTTTGGGAAGTTCAAGAGCCAAGACAGATGACTTGCTTTTTTCGCTGTAGAATTTTGGGTCGCTAAATTTTGCAACTATACCGCGAGTATGTTTTGCTTGGACAATTATTTTCCCAGTCCAAGTTGGAAAACATTTCGCTGTCCCGGTAAAAGACGCATCTTTTCCGTCATCTCGCCCCGGCGAGTAAGTCTGGGTGCTGGGACCAAGAATCTTTTTGCATAAACAACAAACAAGATTTTGGTACTGTGCGTCGCTAAGGTTGTAATACTTAATTCTCATAATTCCCCTCTACCTCAAAATTTTCAAACTTTCGATCCCTCTCGCATCAATGATTTTCGCGGCAATCGCTTTGCCACGCTCAAAGGACAACGACACCGTACCCCGAAACGACTCAATTTTCTCCTCGTCCAACTCCGCCTTCAAATTCTTTGCCAATTTCGACCACGGAATCCCCGTCGCACAGGAGAACTGCCGTTTTGCCCGTGAAACGCCTGTCAAACGTTTCCACGAAAATCCGCCGAGGTTTTTTCTGCGTCTAGCCATGATTTTGCCCTTTCGTTGGATTGGAAGGAAAATGCCTATTTCATTGCCTTTTTTATATGTTCTGCATATTCTTTCTGTTGTGATGCTGTTAATTCATTGGAAACACGAATCACAAACACACCGATTCGTTCATGATAACCGGGAGAAAATGGAGTCCCAAGAACGGCATCAAGGAGTTCTTCCCTTTTTTTGGCATCTTTCTCATTTCTGAATTTTTCTATTCCACCACCGCGTGTTATACCTTTTAACATTTCTTCCGCTGAGTCGTATTCCCATCGGTTGCTGAATTCGTATCCTTCGCGTCTCGACTCTTCTGCATTACGATTCGCTTCAGCAATCCGCAAGTCATATTGCTGTTTAATCCGGGCATCTGTGAACCATCCAAGTTCAATGTAACTTCCCTGCTTTCCGAGCAGGTTGTTTGTGTCTGTTTCCTCTGTTGCCATTTCGATGGAAACAATCGTTTCTACATCGGATTGTAGCGATGTCAAGATTTTTTCCACTGATATATCCGATTGTTTTCCGCATCCAACAAAAAACAGCAGTCCCAATAAAGCGACAATAATAGGGTAAATTGCATTTTTCATGTTTGTGTCCTTTTCGTTTTGGAGGCAAGAGTTACTGATAGTGAAAGGGCTGTTTTTCCCGTCGAGTGCAGTATCACCGGACGGGAAAGACAATCGGGGGCAATTACTCCCCTACCCACGTTCCATTATTCTACGCAGGTTTTTGGGAAAATCAAGTACCCTGCCGACCATTTTGCGCGTGCCCGCTATTTAGTACCCCATGCTGCCCGATACCACAAAATACAGAAAGCGGCAAAATTCGCCTTGCAAGGGCTTGATTCTTCCGAAACCGCCCGTTAAAATGTCCGTTGCAAGTTAGCGGTTCGTGCCGCTGCCTCTGGTGTTGGAGTATCAACTGGTTTGTCCGCCGCATACTGACTCGGCGGGAGCGTGAAAACGAAAGCGAACCAAACAGGATACTCTTTTCTTTTGCGCTCTGCGATTCAAGAACACAAAAAAAGCCGAAAGCAGAAGTCCATTTCCCACAACGTACTCCGTTTCGGCATAACCCAACCGTTACCGATTGAACGCTCTTATTATAGAGATGCGTTCGAGATGTGTCAACGGCAAAACACACAGAATGCCGTGAACCGAATACTTGCCATCAGTTACGAAATTGCCGATTTACAAGCAGAATCTGCTGAATCTCAAGCAAAATATACCAAGAGAATCAACGCCTTGCTAGACGAGTTACGTGCGATTCTATCGGGTGAAGTCGTCTATGAACCGCCGAAGTCCGCCAAGCCCAAACGCAAGCGGCGCAGCAAGGCGGAAATGGAGCGTGACGTAACCGACGCAATCCGGTATCTGATTGACGAGGAATACAACGGTGCAACGCAGAGCGGGACGGAGAGGCGGTTCGGTCTGCCCGCCGGTATTCTTTCCAAAGGAAAGTGGGCTGCAATGATCGAAAAGTACAGGATAATGCGGTAGGCATTTTGCATAAAAAAAAGCCGTTTATGCAAAATCTGAAAATTTTTTTACCCTTGTTTTTCTAGGGTTTTCTTTCCATTTTGCATAAACTTATGCAAAGCCTCCCATGTTTATGTAGGACGCTGTTGGACAAAGGATTGTCCATTTATTTTACCTAACCTTCAATCCCTTAAAAATCCTAAACAATATGACTGATCATCAAGTTGGAGTCGTGCAAGGCGCGACCATTGTCCTGCTTATTGTAGGAATCGTATTTCAAATATTCGTGTTTGTTACCGACAAACATAAAAAAGAACCGACAGTAGAATCGACACCACCGCCAGCACAAGAAGTGCAAGAGTCATCCACCGAACGTCCCGGTTTACCTTGTTTGCCTTCCGTTGTTCCTGTTCCTGCTGAATCTGTCGCTGGAGGTCGTGGCGTAATCGGTATCCGTCCTTTGCAATGCCCACTATTTTATTGGGATTGCCGTCAGTACTCCACTCTAAAAAATTTCCGAGTTCCAAATACTCCAACGCAAGTACGTGAGCGGGATCGGGTCGAGTTATTTCGACCATCCAAATTGCTGCACCATCTTGTGTTTTTTCCTCAATTTCCTTCAGAACGGAGAGTAGAATTGCTGGATCATACATGCCTTGTTTATCGCCATTTTGTCCAGAAAACCTTAACCCCTTTGACCGATTATGCCGAAAGAGAAACGTATGAGTCCCCGTCCTCGCAAAGAGATAGACACGTCGACGTACAGCGGTCGCTTTGCCGCAAGGTTGAGAGAACTGAGGGACAAGGCGGGACTCACCACGAGGGAACTCGCAGAGAAAACCGGGATACCGGAGTCGACGTTGAAGGCTTGGGAATTAGAGAATCGACAGCCGACAGTCATCGAGCGTCTTCCCGAATTGGCGGAAGTTCTCGGCACTACCCCCCGCAATTTACTCCCGAAAGAGTAAATTCTTTCCCTTTTTCGGAAAATTCTGGAAAAATCTTTTTCGCTGAAACCCTAGAAAACAAGGAGTCCGGCGGATTTTCTGAAAGAATTTTCAATTATTTTACAGAATTTTGCACACCCCCTATTGCAAAAGTTACATTTATATCTTATAATAGACGATATAACGAATGGGGCAGTTTTCCCCATTCAAAAAAAACGGGACTTGAAAGCGTTGGAACCGCTAACAAATCCCTGACAACAATAACTAAAGAACCTAGTCACGTTGCTTCTGCGAATTATACCAGATTGGTATTTTCTTCAAGCGACTATGACGCTAACAACGAAGGGAGAACCTTATCATGACAGAGGAACTATCAGCCCGAGAGACCGAACAAGCCGTAGAGTTTTTGCAAAAATTGCAAGCCAGACTCGGAGTCATCGCAAGATACTATGACGGAAGTTCAAGCGAACTCGAACAGAAATATGCCGACGCACACTGGCGGCTTGCCGGGATGGTCGAAAAATTGCACCACGAGTTGGACTGCTATTCTGACATCACCGGAATTGTGGAAGGAGGTGCCGAATGACCCTACAACAGACCGACCACACACTGACCGGCTGCGGGGAGTGCGACTCATGTCTCGCGGGACACGAAGCCGTCTATTGCACGGAAATGACGGCGGCTCGAATGCTCCCGGAAGTTTTGGACAAAAAACAGATGGCGGCACTTTTCGGAGTTTCGACGAGTTCGATTGACAAGTGGGTTGCCCACGACCGGGCGAGGACGAAAGAAAAAAAATTGCCGAAACCGCTTCATAAGAAGGGTAAACTTCTTTGGAGTCGCAAGAACGTAGAAACGTGGCTTGCGAAGGAACGATAGAACATTTGCAGGCGGTGCGAGATGGTCTCGCCGCCAACGAAAACCACTAACCCCGAAAGGAAAGAAACAGATGAGCAAAACCACAGAAACCAAGCCAGTGTCCGAAACGGACAAAAAGGTAGAAGAGTACCGGCGGAATGCCGAGAAAAACGAAAGAATCGATTCCGCCACAAACAAAGCCTATCAGGTGTTTGTCGAACACGGTCTCGACTTCGAAGACGTTGAGTATGTCATGCGCCGCCTTGTCAACCGAATCGACAAAGCGAAAAAATGCTCCATATTGTCATGACAGATTCGACGTATCAATCAAGCAACGACATCGGATCAAGATTCCGTTCGGTAATGTCGGCATCCTGACTTTCGATTTTGTTCCTTGAATCGCGGTAAACAGCATGAGCAAACCTGACAATCATGGGATAGTCGTGTTTTGCAGGATCAACATTTTTTTCAAGGGAATACATTGCTATTCCCAGAGCCAAGTCGTGAATTTCGTGATTTTCCATATCCCTTTTATCGACAATTCCCCCTAGAAACCTTTAACTTTATGACTTATGCAAGCCGAAAAGAAACGTATGCGACAGCGGAAGGCAGTGGACACTTCGGACTATGCGGGACGGTTTGCCGTGAGGCTCCGTGCGCTCCGGGACAAGGCGAAAATGTCCGTACCCGAACTGTCAGAACTGACCGGAATTCCCGTCAGGACGCTCCAGAACTGGGAATGTGGGACAAATTCCCCGCCGATAAATGCCTTCCCGATTCTCGCCAAAGCCTTCCAAATCAAGGTTCGGACGCTCTTTCCCGAAGCCTAAAAAATAATTTTCTCAAGAATTTTCAAGAAAACGCCGAAATTCGGCGTACCCCCTATTGCAAACTCCGAATTTCGGCGTATAATAGGGACATAACAAAAAACGGGATAGCAAAAAGCGGTCAACTTTTTACTACCCCTTACAACCAACCTAACATTACTAGATTGATTGCTTCTCGGAATTCTACCGTAATCGGTATTCTTGGCAAGCCGTCCATCGCAAGCCCAGCAATGGGGAAAGAGAGGGCAGTATGAACATCAGCACACCACGTGGAATCGCCAGAATCAAAAGGCTAGGCACTGGACACGGTGCCCGCTGGTACGTTTTTCTACCATCGACACCAGAGAAACCGATGGGAGAAACCTATACATTTCAGACAAAAGTCGAGGCGGTTAATTTTGCCAAAAGCCTCCAAAGGAAAGGAGGTGACGCATGAATAATTATTACTGCGCCCGAGACCGGGAACTCATGTGGGAACCGCCGTGGTGGAACAAACGCAACGAGGAAGAAGAGCATGACGAAGAGGAGGGAGATTATTACACGAAAGGCGACGACCGATTTGATTGGGACGACGAATAATTGACGACCGTTGCCCCGCCCGGCACTCTCCGTAAAAGACCGGGCGGGGCGGAGAAAAGAATACTGGAGACAACAATGAACAAGACTGACAGTTTGATAACCGTATTGATAATTATTGCGATGTGTATAACGGCTATCCCAATGGCATGCATGATTGGAAACTCGTTTTACAGCGAATATAAAATCTACATGATACATCAAGAGATCAAGATTGAAAAAAAGAAACAAGAACTTGCAGAAATAAAGAAAGGAGAACAAGAATGAATCGTTCAGAAATACGAAAAATAGGCGGTTCGGACATCGCTGCCATTCTCGGATTGTCGAGATGGAAGAGTGCGCATTCCTTGTACTTGCACTTGATCGGCGAACTTCCGCCACAAGAGGACAACGAAGCAATGGAGCGAGGACGGAAACTCGAACCGGTCGTTGCGAACATCTTTGCGGCGAACCATGAAGAGTTTAAGGCAATAGAATACGGGATTATAGAGGATGAGGAATATCCGTTTTTGATTGGCAGTCCTGATAGACTACTGTTTTGGATACATGATGAGAGCATTCCACGACCCGCTGCCTCTGGACTCGAAATCAAGACCGCCGACATTTCCAAAGCAAGCGAATGGGGCGAAGAAGAGACCGACGAAATACCCGTTGAGTATCTGGTGCAATGCCAATGGTACGCCGGACTCTTCGGTGTACCCGACTGGCATCTTGCCGTTGGTTTCGTCAAGCCGGGCAGTAAGAAAATCGTCGGCTATCGTGAGTATTACATCGAGTCCGATCCGGCACGGTTCGAGGCGATGAAACAGAAGGCTATCGAGTTTTGGGAAAACCACGTCGTTCCGCAAGTGCCACCGGAGATTACGGAAGCGGATGCGGAAACGGTGCGGTACTACCAAGCCCGGTATCCGCAACACACGTCGGACACGTGGGCGTATTCGGATGCAGAAATCGACAGAGTAGCGAAAGAATTGATAGATGCAAACGAAGAACTTACGAAAATATCAAACTACCGTGAGTTGCTTCGAATAAAACTGATTGCCGCCATCGGCGAGAACGAAGGTCTCAAGACGGCAAGCGGCAATTTTACTTACCGAACATCCCGTCCTTCCAAAAAAGTGAATTGGGAAGGTTGTGCCAGATCACTCGGAGCGACGGATGAAATGATTGAAAATTTTACCACCGAACTTCCGGGAAGCCGGCGGTTCCTAATCCCGAAAGGACAATGAACTATGTCAACAGAAGTAGCAACCACAAAGAACGCGTTCCGCATGTACCTCTCGACAGATGCTATCAAAAACAGCATCAATAGCACGATAGGGGCGGACAATGGACAGCGGTTTGTGTCCCAAATCATTTCAGCCGTGAGTACCAACCCAGACCTTCAAGCGTGCGACCATGGCACGATTTTGTCGGCGGCGTTAGTTGGTGAGGCGTTGAAATTATCTCCTTCGCCACAACTCGGTCAGTTTTATATTGTCCCTTTCAAAGACAACAAGCGCAACCGCACTGTCGCAACGCCGGTCATTGGATACAAAGGATATGTCCAGTTAGCAATAAGGTCTGGGCAGTACAAACGCCTGAATGTTCTCGCTATTAAAGAAGGAGAGTTGCTTCGGTACGATCCGCTCACAGAAGACATTGATGTCGCCCTCATTGAAAACGACTCTGAACGGGAAGGCAAACCTACCATCGGGTACTTTGCGATGTTCGAGTATCTCAACGGATTCCGTAAGACGATGTATTGGTCTCGTAAAAAGATGGAAGAGCATGCATCTCGGTACTCGGCGGCTTACAAGAGCGACAAAAAGTACAAATCGTCAAAATCGTTTTGGACTTCGGATTTCGACAGTCAGGCACTCAAAACGATGATCCGGCAACTGCTTTCCAAGTGGGGCATGATGTCCACTGAAATTCAGAGGGCTTTTGAGAGCGATACATTTCACACCGAATCTGGTGGGGAATTCGTGAGCAATGATGAACCGGTCAAGTCTACCGCCTCCGCAAAACTGGACGAAGCCCTCGGACTGGACAAGCCGAAGGAAACGGAAGTGATCGACGTGGAACCGGAGAACACTGACGACGACGATGACCGCCCGGACTGGGCGAAGGAAGCGAAATGATTGACGGCAGAGCGTGATGGTACGCTTGGCTTGTGGTTTTGTATGTTGCTTTTCCACAAGCCGGGATTTGGGTGTTCGACTCACCCCTCTGCCGATGCACCAAGGACCTATTTGAAATACAACGTGAACCAACTTTATCACGAGCAGATTCTTCACGAGGAATTGGAAAGAGCGAACACGTTATTGAAGGACTTGAGCAAGTAACACGGAGGAAGCCAATGCTGGTATTAAGCAGAAACACCAATGAAGTCATCAAGATCGGCGATGACATTGAAGTCATGGTCGTGGAAGTAAGGCGGGATGGACGTGTCCGTCTCGGAATTACTGCCCGACCGGAGACGAAGATTTACCGCAAGGAACTTTGTGAGAACGCCGACGCTTTTCGCAAAATACCTGGACACCATTTTAACGGCGACGAGCCGCTGGACTATTCAACATGAAAAAGGAGACAGAACGATGAGTAAGATAGTGGTCGGGATAGACCCCGGCATGTATGGCTGTTTGGCGACGCTTGACAGCGACGGCTGGCTTGAAGTGTACGACTTGAAAGAGTGTATCAAGCCGACCAGTACATTCAATTCGGTTGATCCTGAATTGTTTATCAACTTGCTTGCCAGAGCGATTGACTATGAACACAAACCAGAAGACGTGGCAGTGTGGATCGAAGAGTCCGGTAGTTATTATCGAGATGGCATCAAAACGGCACCACCGATTTTTGATAGCCGGGGCGTGATAAGAGCGTTGTTTTATGCGAGAGGATACGAGGTGAACTTTGTCGCTCCGAAGGTGTGGAAAAAGCACTTTGGATTGAAGAAGGAGAGGAAGGAGACGTTGAGGTCATTTAAGGAGAAGTCTGTGAAGAAGGCTTGTGAGTTGTTTCCGAATCAGACGAACCTTTTTACGAGATCGAAACGCGGCGGCGGGACAATGATGCTCGACGGTCGGGCAGAAGCCGCCTTGATTGCACTTTACGGAAAGGAGAAAGGAACATGAAGACGACGGGACTGAATTTTATCGAAGCCGTGCAAGCGGCGGATGGTGGCATAATGAAATGCCGCGACACATACTTCCAGCAGGCTCAAAATGGAAACGTACACGAAGTTGACATGAAAACTGGTGGATGGAATGGTGTCGCAATCGACCACTATGCTGTGTCATTGTTGACGGACAACAACTGGGAGATCGTCCCCGACCCGCCGAAGACGATGACGTTTCAAGAGGCGGTAGAGGCGTTGGACATCGGCTGCAAAGGGATAAGACGCTTGAGTTGGGATAGCAGTCGTTATCTCGAAACTAACATTACTCTAATTACCGACAATAACGGCAAGGAGTACAGAATTGTAAGACAAGATGTCCTAGCGACCGACTGGGTTATCGTAGAGGAGGGACAATCATGACTGACACAACCGAGAAACTTTTGCCGTGTGCGCATTGCGGTAGTGATGCTGAGCGTGTCTCTGCAAAAGAGTGGGAATACCATGCTATTGAGTGCATTACTTGTGCGGCAAAAATGGAGGGAGAAACTTGGGAAGAGACTATTGCCGCTTGGAGCCGCCGGGCTGCCGAAAAGCCGAAGTGGACGACGGACATTCCAACACAGGAGGGATGGTACTGGATGTACAGCGATGTCTATCCCGATTATGCCGAATATGAAGGCGGATGCGATATGCCGGCATTAACACAGATAACATCTCACAATAATCGTCTTCATGTAATGATTTACCG
>Ga0099364_10005690_pt1 | contig 18431 bp, 16 predicted proteins | sample TergutTh196P3_FD_73070 | JGI IMG/M metagenome (GOLD analysis project Ga0099364, IMG submission 73070) | Microcerotermes parvus P3 segment gut microbial communities from Pointe-Noire, Republic of the Congo - Th196 P3 | ecosystem: Host-associated > Arthropoda: Insects > Digestive system > Gut ...
CAGAACTGCTCGCGGGAAAAAATCTCATCGTTTCCATGACTCCAGCCAAGTCTGGCCAGATAGTTTATCATGGCGTCCGGCAAATAGCCTTCTACAGGATAATCCATCACTGAGACAGCACCATGACGCTTTGACAGCTTCTCGCCATCATCAGCCAGGATCATGGGAACATGGCCATAAAGCGGCAAAGGTGCATTGAGCGCCCTTAAAATGTTAATTTGCCTCGGCGTGTTGTTGACGTGGTCATTGCCGCGAATGACATGGGTAATGCGCATGTCCCAGTCATCAACAACCACACAGAAATTGTACGTTGGTGTACCGTCAGACCGGGCAATAACCAGATCATCAGTTTCTGAATTCGATATCGAAAGCGTACCCAGGACAATATCATCCCAGGTGACAGCACCATCTGTCGGATTTCTGAAGCGAACGGCAGGATCACGGCCAGGAGGAGCAGGTGGCAACGCCTTGCCCTCTTCAGGGCGGCAGGTCCGGTCATACTGGAGGCGTTCGCCACTCTCCTTCTGCTGGTCACGTATGGCATCAACTTCTTCAATGGAACAGTAACAGTAATAGGCCGTACCAGCTTCAAGCATCTGCCCGATCACCTCACGGTAACGATCCATGTTCTGCATCTGGTAAAAGGGACCTTCATCATAATCCAGGCCAAGCCAGTCCATGCCATCCAGGATAGCCTGGACGGCTTCCGGTGTCGAACGTGCAACATCCGTATCTTCAATTCTTAATATGAAATCTCCGCCAGAATGCCTGGCAAAGGCCCAGGAAAAAAGCGCTGTACGAGCCCCACCCACATGAAGAAAACCAGTCGGGCTCGGCGCAAAACGAGTGCGAACTGTCATAAGTTTGTACGATTGATTGAAAAAAAAGACATTGTAACCTGCCACGTGCCATGTGCCAACAGAGTGGCGCTGTCTGGCATTCTCACAAAAAAATCCGCCCGCGGCAACTCCCGCGGGCGGATTGAATCAGATACAGCGTAAAACCGTATTCAACCGGATCCTAGCTGAACATCTTGATCGTCTGCAGGAAGGTCTGATAGACCCCGTAAGACAGCGGAATACCAACAAATATCCATGCTGCAATCAGCTTGATCGGCGTTGTTGGCTTCTGGGTCGGCATCGCGCCTGCATCCTGCAAGGCCTCAATCTTTGAATCGAGCTTGGCCATGGACTCTCTCATCTGCTCATCAGTCATGTAGTGCCTGCTGTGCACCGGTCTGACAAGAATGGCGCAGATAAAACCGATTATCAGGAATATCGCCATGATGTATAGGGTCATACTGTATGCCTCCGCCCGAGGGACCCCGGCATTGATCTGCATGTCGCGAATGACCGCAATAATCAGTGGGCTGACAAGTCCTGCTGAAGACCATGCCGTCAGGAGACGACCGTGAATCGCACCAACGTACTGGGTGCCGAAGAGATCCGCCAGATACGCCGGAATGGTTGCAAAGCCACCGCCGTAAAAGGTCAGACACATACAGACCGCGCACAGGAACAGAACCAGGTTCAGTGATCTTGCCAGCGTCGGGATGCTTGCGTACAGTGCCGCACCACCCAGGAAGAAGATGAAATACGTCATCCTTCGACCAATGATATCCGACAGGGATGCCCAGAACAGGCGGCCAACAATGTTAAACAGAGACAGCAGCCCGGTAAAACCGGCAGCAATAATCGCAACCTGTCCCCGCTGGGCTTCAGTCAGACTGTCAAAGGGAACGCCGGGCAGGCCAATCAGATTACCCGCGAAAATTTCCTGCAACATGGGTGATGCCATGGAAATGACACCAATACCGGCAGATACGTTCAGAAACAGCATGCCCCAGCAGCACCAGAACTGCGGTGTTGTCATGGAACGGTTGGTTGCCACGTTGAAGGCGCTGACCTTGACCAGACCCTTGCTGGTCTGAATCATGTTGCCACCACCCTTGGGCACAAAACCACTCGGCATATAGCCAGGAGGAGCGACACGAATGGTGTAGGACCCCATCAGCATGAATACGCAGTAAATGATACCCAGCGTGACAAGGGTTTCCCACAAACCTGTTGTCAGTGGCGTCTTGTAGATATCCATCAGCCACTGGGCAAAAGGAGCACCAACCATCGCACCGCCACCGAATCCGCCAACGGCAAAGGCCGTGGACATGCCAACTCTGTCAGGGAACCACCGGATCAGTGTGCCAACGGGCGTAATATAACCCAGACCCAGGCCAACACCACCGATTACCGCACCAACCCATGCAAGCCACAACTGATGGGTGTACATGGCCAGTGCCCACAGCATAAAGAAAGTAACAAAGCAGCAGCAGGAGAAAAAGGCAGACTTGCGCGGCCCCTCATGCTCTACCCAGTTACCAAAAATGGCTGTGGTAGTACCAAGCATGAAAAACAGAATGATGAAAATCACGGTAGGCAAGACGACAGGCCAGTCACATGTAGTCGTGAAAAGCTGCATAATGAAACTCATATCGGCCGGACATGCCATAGGCAAACCAGTGCCTTGGGCCGTTCCGATTATGCGGGACATTGGCAACCAGAATACGGACAAGCCGTAGCCCATGCCAACGCAAAGATGGACCATCAGCGCGGATGCAGGCACCATCCAGCGATTAAATCCCTCCCCTGCTATGATGTATTCCTTATTTAGGAATTTTAAAGAAGACATACCATTACTCTCCCAGGATTAATAAACAAAAGCGTACGGTTATATGCAAAAACATATCTACAATGAGATATGGCAAAATGGAAAAACGGAAAAAAACTTTTTTCGACGCGGAATATTAACATATATACGCCATATCGGCTATATGCAATTGGAGGCTTGCCAAGAAATTTCGTTCGGGAAAACTTCGTTTGCACGAAAATAATGCAAGGATTCGCAAAAATTCCGGGCCGACAGTACCTGAAATCAAATCCAAAAAGGTCAGCCGGGCAGTGCCGGTTTGCCTGCGGAAATATTGGTGTTTTCGAAAGTTGCACGAGAAATATGTTAATGAAATCATAGCTTTGCTTTGAAAAGCCTGATGTGGTGAACAGGAGCGTATTACAGAAAAACATTTTACAAAATTCAATGGGAAATCCGGAAAGAGTGCCGGTGCCTGAAAAAAAACGGAATTTGTGGAAGAGCAAAAATGTTGTTGCGTTAGTCGCAACATTCAACAGTTATTCTCAAAAAAAACCTTCGTCACTGCCGTTTGCGTCACGTTCCATACGCAATAAATCCGCTAACGCTGTTACAATGGGTTCCCTTTGTTCTAATTCAGATTGACATGTCAAGAAAACTCTTTGTTACTACTGCGCTGCCCTACGCAAATGCCGCACTGCATATCGGGCACATTATGGAATACATCCAGGCCGATGTCTGGGTCCGTTTCCAGAGAATGCAAAAAGATGATGGCGCGTTGCGCGAAGTCCATTTTGTCTGTGCCGATGACATACACGGCGCACCCATCATGATTGCAGCCGAAAAAGCAGGTAAAACACCCCAGGAATTTGTCCGGGAAATAGCGGCAACCCGCCCCAAGGCGCTGGAAGGCTTTCATATCAGTTTTGATAACTGGGACTCGACGGGCAGTCCGGAAAACCACGAGCTCACCCGCGATATCTATCTGAGCCTGAAAGAGCGTGGCATGATCGAGAGTCGCGTGATCAACCAGTTTTTTGATCCCGTCAAGGAACAGTTTCTGCCCGACCGCTTTATCAAGGGCATTTGTCCGAGATGCAGGGCAAAAGACCAGAATGGTGATTCCTGCGAAGTCTGCAGTTCGTTCTATACGCCGCCCGATCTGATCGAACCATACTCCGTGCTCTCTGGAGTAACACCCGTTCTGAAGCCTTCCGAGCATTTTTTCTTTCGCCTCTCAGACCCGCAGTGCGTGACCTTCCTGCGCGAATGGATACAGGGCGAGACGGGAGGGCAGCCACGACTGCAGCCTGAAGTCGCCAACAAGGCAAGAGAATGGCTAGGCGGAAAAGACGAACAGGAGAGCACACTGGTTGACTGGGACATCAGCCGTGATGCACCTTATTTCGGAATTGAAATTCCGGATGCGCCGGGCAAGTATTTTTATGTGTGGCTTGACGCACCCATCGGCTATCTGGCGTCTTTGAAAAACTACTTTGGAAAAACCGGACGTGATTTTGATGCCTTTATGGCCGATCCTGATACCGAACAGTATCATTTCATCGGCAAGGACATCATTTATTTTCACACCCTCTTTTTTCCGGCCATGCTCCACTTTTCCGGAAGAAAAGTGCCCGACAATGTCTTTGCGCACGGCTTTTTTACGGTATCCGGCGAAAAAATGTCCAAATCACGCGGAACCGGCATATCGCCTGACCGTTATCTCGATGTTGGAATGAACCCGGAATGGCTCCGCTACTATATTTCAGCGAAGCTGAATGCCCATGTTGAGGATGTCGATTTCACGGCAGAGGATTTTATGGCCCGGGTCAATTCCGATCTGGTCGGAAAATACATCAATATCGCCGCCCGTGCAGCCGGATTTCTCACCGGGAAATTTGACGGGGCCATCGCAGCCGATACCGGTCAAACCGGCCAGGATATCCTTGATCAGATGCGGGAGGGCGCAGCTGAGATTGCCAGCCTGTATGAAGCACGCGAATTTAACAGGGCAATAAGACAGATCATGCACTATGCCGATCTGATCAATGCCTATGTTGACCAGTCCAAACCCTGGGTTCTTGTCAAAAATCCCGACCAGCTGGGTCTTTTGCATGAAGTCTGCTCAGTCGTACTCGAAGCGTTTCGCATTCTGACAATCTGCCTGAAGCCCGTTCTTCCCTCTCTCGCCCAGGATGTCGAAGCGTTTTTAAATGTCAGCCCGATGCTCTGGGATGACATTCAGAATCCGCTGCCTGCCGGACACAGGATCAATGCCTACAGGCACCTGATGCAGCGCGTCAAGGAAGAGCAGATTGATCTTCTCTTTGACAGCGCAGAGGAAGCAGAGGAAAAAAGTCCAGTGGATGCGGCTCCCGAAACGGGTATTCTTCCCATATCGGACCAGATCACGATTGACGACTTTGCGAAGATTGATTTGCGTATTGCAAAAATTGTTCACTGCAGCCTGGTCGAAGGTGCGGACAATCTGCTCGAGCTGTCCGTGGATGTGGGAGAAGGGCGTCTGCGCAGGGTTTTTGCAGGCATTCGCAAGGCATACAGGCCTGAAGAACTGGAAGGGAAAATGACAGTTCTTGTTGCCAATCTTGCTCCAAGAAAAATGAAGTTTGGCATTTCGGAAGGAATGATTCTGGCAGCTTCAGATCCTTCAGATTCAGGCATCTATATTTTGCAGCCCTGGCCCGGGGCTGAGCCCGGGATGCGGGTTCGCTGACTGTTCTGGCGTACCCGGTCTTTGAATGCTGTCGAACGGGATGGACAGAACATGCTGAAATTTTTCTGGCGTCAACCCGGTTATCAGTCCGGTCTGGACACGCTTTTGAAGGAGGTTCTGGAAAAGGAACCTTCGCTTGATGCCAGCAAGGAAGCTGGCATCAGGGCGATGCAAAGAAAAGAGCCTTTCTCCTGGGATATTTTTTATCGCCAGGAGCGACAAAATGTCCCTGAGCAGTAAAGATCACGGAACGAACCGGTTTTTTGACTTATGACGGCTACTCAAGGTCCACAGGAAAACGAACTGCCCGAACAGGCCGGGCAAACCGTCTTCGCACGCCTCTACGGTGAAGCACTTTTTGAAATCCCAAAAGATCTTTATATCCCGCCTGAAGCGCTTGAAATATTCCTGGAAGCGTTTGAAGGTCCGCTTGACCTGCTTCTCTACCTGATACGCCGACAGAATTTCAACATTCTTGATATTCCCATGGCGCAGCTGACCGCGCAATATCTTGTTTATGTCGAGCAGATCCGGCAGCACAAGCTCGATCTGGCAGCTGAATACCTGCTTATGGCAGCAGCGCTTGTTGATATCAAGTCGCGCATGCTTTTGCCTCCGGCAAACAAAAAAGAACCTGAAGACGCAGAAGACCCTCGCGTCGAACTGGTCAGGCGGCTGCTTGAATACGAGCGCATGAAACTTGCGGCCAGCAAACTGGACCAGTTGCCCCAGCTCGGTGAAGATTTTTTTACAGCCAGCATCTCCATTCCAAAAAGCGTGGAACAGAACTGGCCCGAGACGGTGCCCATTGATCTTTACAATGCCTTTTCGGAAATCATCCGTCGCAGCAGGCTTGTCATGAATCACACTATCGGAAGACAGGGGCTCTCCGTGCGTGAGCACATGTCAGCCATTATCCGGCGTCTGCAGAGTGCGGGTTTTGTGGAGTTTCATGACCTCTTTGATGTGAGCCAGGGTGTTGCCGTTGTCATTATCCATTTTCTGGCGCTTTTGGAACTTGCACGGGAGTCGCTCGTTGAGATCACCCAGGTCGAAGCCAGGGCACCCATTTATGTGCGTCTTGGCAGTGCCAGCAGCCCGTTTTCCCATTAGTCGAAGTCCGGTTTTTTAAATGGCATTTCGCCTGCCAGCTGTTGTATTTGGGCCGGACTTCAGGCAATTGGTGAACAAAGCCCGGCCTCATGCGTGCTGATTGCGCAGTTCTGTCTTTTGTCCTGTTGTGTTTTCTGCTACAATGCTCAATTTGGGCAGTGTTTCAGGAACTTTTAATTTTGTATTTATGAAAATTATTTCTTCCATTGAGGAGATGCGTGACCAGTTGCGGGGACAGTTGCGCACGGCATTTGTTGCAACCATGGGCAACCTTCACGAAGGGCACCTCTCACTCATTCGGCTTGCAAAAAAATATGGCGACCCGGTCGTTGCATCCATATTTGTCAATCGTCTGCAGTTCAGTCCTCACGAAGACTATGACCAGTATCCGCGAACTTTCAAGGCTGATGTTGAAAAGCTGGAAAAGGAAGGCGTATATGTTCTTTTCGCACCCACGGAAAAAGACATGTACCCGGAACCGCAGGAGTTTCGCGTCCAGCCGCCTGACAACCTTGGTGGCATCCTGGAGGGCAAATTCCGTCCCGGATTTTTTACGGGTGTAACAACAGTCGTTCTGAAGCTTTTTTCCAGCATCAATCCAAAAGTGACCGTCTTTGGAAAAAAAGACTACCAGCAGCTGATGATCATTCGCAACATGTGTCGCCAGTTTGCCATGCCGATCGAAATTATTGCTGCTGAGACCTATCGTGCCGAAGATGGTCTTGCCCTGTCGTCACGCAATGTTTACTTAAGCGGTGACGAGCGCACGGAGGCACCCTTTCTTTATCAGACGCTGCAATATGTTGCAGAAGAAGTGCAGGGGGGGTACCCGGATATTTTCAAGCTTGAAAAGCATGCCATGGAAAAGCTGAAAAAACGGGGCTGGGAGCCTGATTATGTTTCAATCCGCAAGCGTTTGAATCTGCAGCCGCCGACTGCAGGCGACATTGCCCAGAAGGAGCCGCTTGTCGTGCTCGCGGCTGCCAGACTGGGACGGACAAGGCTGATCGACAATCTGGAGATTTGACGTGAAAAAAATAGTTGCCGTTTTTCTGTTGCTGTTTTGCGTGAATGCCTGGGCCGAGAACTGGGAGTTCGTGATCAGATCCGAGACCCAGGAAATTTTTGTGGACACCGACTCCATCAGGAAGTCCGGTGAAACGGTCAGGGCGTGGAGCATATTCAACTATGACGTGGCAGCCAGAGCGCCGGGCACCAAATTTGACTTTATTTCAGAGCGCTCCCTTTTTTTCTTTGACTGCAGAAGAAAAAAAATGGGGCGCGCAGTCCAGGTTCTCTATTCCCGGCCCAACGCGTCTGGTGATGAACTCACCACCTTTTCCGGCAGAATGAGTGATGTCCGGTATGATGATGTCATCGCGGACACCATAGGTGAGAACTTCTTTAATTTTGTCTGCAGCAAGGTTCCCTGACGACAGTTCACTGCAAGGCTGTGAGAAGCCTTTCAAAGGACCTTTCCCTGCGCGATTTGAAAATCGTGCAGGCAGCCTGTTGAGGGTTAAATGCCCTGATTTCGTGGCACCACATGCGATTTGCCAATCTTAACAGTGATTTTCGCAAACCCGAGAACACGCTTGTCCTGCGCTGGATGCTGGGGCTTCATGATGAAAAGCGCCCGAGAGCACCCGGTACCGGAGTGCCGGTCCCCTTTGTTCAAAATGATGGAAAAGTGCTTCAGGCGGGTGCGAGTGACACGCTCACCTGGATAGGTCACGCTTCTTTTCTGATTCAGCTTGGCGGAAAAAACATCCTGATTGATCCGGTTTTATCCGACCGGATTGGCTGGGTGAGAAGAAATGCCCCGCCAGGTCTCATCTGGTCAACGCTTCCCAGGGTCGATGTCGTTCTGATTACCCACAATCACCGCGATCACATGGATGGGCCCACACTCACAAGGCTTGGGAAATCACCTCTGTATATCGTGCCAAAAGGGCTTGGACAATGGTTTTTGAAAAGAGGTTTTTCACGCGTAATTGAACTGGGCTGGTGGGAGCAGGAAGAAATTGGGGGCGTCGTGATCACTTTTGTTCCGGCCGAGCACTGGAGCCGTCGCGGACTGACTGACATTAACACCAGCTGGTGGGGTGGCTTTGTTGTCCGGAAGGATTCTTTTACCCTGTATCACTCCGGTGATACAGGGTGGTTTGAAGGATTTGAGGAAATAGGCAGCCGTTTTGGCGGCATTGACGTTGCCATGCTCCCGATTGGTGCCTATGCACCCCGCTGGTTCATGAACCGTCAGCACATTGACCCGGCAGAGGCGGTAGAAGCCATGAAAGCGCTTCGCGCAAAGCATTTTGTCGCCATGCACTGGGGTGCATTCAAGCTCTCCGATGAGCCCATGGATGAGCCACCCGCAGTTTTGAAAGATGTCTGGGACCGGGCCAGCCTGCAGCAGGAACGGCTCAGGATTCCTGCTGTAGGGCAGACATATATGCTTGACCTCTTTGCATAGTCTTTGCCCTGCTGCGCTCAGTTCAGCCCAGCTGGTCGAGGCGCTGCTTTGCCTTTTTGGCAGTATCCGTATCCGGATACTTTTCAATAATGGCATTCAGGGTCCGTCGTGCAGACCAGAGTTCTTTCAGGATTATTTGTGAGCTGGCCATGTTGAGCATGGCTTCAGGCACCTGTTCGCTGGCAGGGAATTTTTTTATGAGAGCAGCCTGGGTCTCAATCGATTTTTTAAAATCCTTTTGCATGAAATAGGCATTGCCAAGTCCGAACTGGGCTGAGGCTGCAAGGCCAGACTGTGGGAAACGGCGCAAAAACGCGGTGTACTGGGTTATTGCTTCCCGGTAGTTTCCAGCTGCAAAAGAGGCTTCTGCCACATCGAAGGCCTGTTTTTCGTCAGGCTGGACAATGACGTTTTTGCCATCAACAACAAGCTGTCTGGGCTCAAAATGTTTCAGGCGGTTGTCGAGGTCCATGTAGAGGTCCCTGTTTCTTTGCTGCAGTGCCCTGAGTTCATTGGTGATTACTTCAACCTGGCCCCGAAGTCTTGCAACCTCATGCCTGAGCATTTCGTTCTGTTTTGAGAGCTCAAGCAGTGCTGACGCATCGGCCTTGTCATTGACGCGAGCACGCAGATCAATGATGGATCTTCGGGCTTCCTTGTCCTCAAAAAAGGCTGCACTCGCCTGCCATGGCAACAGACTGACTGAGAGAGTCATAAAAATGAAATAGGCTGCTTTTTTCATCTTTTTTAAAAAATTTCGGCTGATTGAACAGAAAAATTACTGGTAAACAATGTCGGCACGGCGGTTTTCGGACCAGGCCGCCTCGTTGCTGCCCATGGCACGCGGCTTTTCCTTGCCAAAGGAAACGGCTTCTACCTGTGCTGCGCTCACGCCGAGAAGTGCCATGGACCGGCGAACGGCCTCTGCACGTTTTTGCCCCAGTGCGAGGTTGTATTCCCGGCCTCCGCGCTCATCGGTGTGTCCCTGAATAAAAATTTTGCGGTTTCTGTTCTGATTCAAAAAACGCGCATGTGCCTGGACTATTGGCTGATATTCGCTTTTGACAATATAGCTGTCGTAATCAAAAAAAATGCTGCGCCTTGCAAGTTCACCCCGTGGATCATTAAGCGGGTCCGTCGAAGCGGCAGTTACCGTTGAGACGGAACGCGGGTCCGCAGAAGAAGGATGCCTTATGTTTTCGTCAAGGCTCACTGAGGACCCACAGGCAGCCAGTAAAAGCGTCAGAGTGAGAGTTGTCAGTATGTTCTTTGAGCGGCTCATTGTTTTTCCTTTGCAAATAAATTGGGTGTATTCAGCCCGGCTTTAATGATGCGGGTGTAGGGGGAAATCGTAACGCAATCAGGTCAGGCATGTCAAAGAAAGTTTTTGGCACTGTCCGGTTTGCGCAGGTTTTTTTGCAGTTGTCCGTGCGGTTAGTGTGCACAGGAAAAGTGCGGTTCATCGGAGGCATGCACGAAAGAACGGATTTCGGTGCTGGCCGTCAGGGGACGATTCTGACGCGGTTGCCGGGGGTTATCTCTTTGGAGGCAAACCAGCCCTGATTCATCTCAAGGGCATACCTGATCCTTCCTCTGGAGCAGTGCGATGTCAATGTCAGAGGTTCCATGTCTTCAATATTCAGGATGATGCCGTCCGGATCAATAAATGCGACTGAAAGTGGGACAAAGGTGTTTTTCATCCACATGCAGACCGAGGCCGGCATATGGAAATCAAAGAGCATGCCACTGTTTTCGTCGAGGTGTTTTCGAAACATCAGTCCCGTTGCCCGCTGGTTTTCTTCGCTGGCCAGTTCCACGGTTATCGTATGCTGACCGATTTGCACCTCAACGGTTGGCAGATCAGGTATCGGCTGCCCCGCCACTGCTGGCCAGGACGACAGTATCAGAAGGCAGGCCAAGGCCAGGGCTGAGAGAATCTTATGCATGGAAATGTGTGCGCATCAATAAAAGTGAGTGTTCCTGTGAAAAATATAATAATAACAGGTAAACAACCTCTCCCTGAAGGAAGAGGCTTTATTGTAAAACATTGATATGGTTGCCCGCATCAATGTTTTCAACATAAGGTGCGCTTACATTCACCCTTGGCGAAACGGCCGTCTCGCCAATCCGGGCAAGATTACGACTCGCATTCAAGTCGCTGTGCGCCCGGAGACCACATTGATCACACACAAAAAGATGTTTAACCCGCTTGCCAGGTTTTTGGCAAAAAGAGCAGGTCTGACTTGTATAAGCCGGATTGACGTACACAACAGCAATGCCCTGGGCTTTAGCCTTGTATTCAATAAAGGTCTGCAGTTCCCGCCATGCCCAACGATGGAGCCTGGCTCGAACACGCTTTCCGGCTTTGATCCGGCTACGGATGTCCGTCAGGTCTTCAAGAACTATTTTGGACACGCCCGCTTTTTTTGCTGCACTTACAATGCTTTTGCTTATTTCATGATTTATGTGTGTTACACGCCGCGCCTCTTTGCCGGAGACTTTCCTCAGCTTTTGTTTCGCACTTTGGCTGCCGTTGGACTGAAGACGACGACGATGGGCAAGATGTCTGTCACGTTTATCACGCAATTCTTCACCGCCATAGACCTTGCCCAAACTTGTGGCGGCGAGATTGTTTTCTCCAACATCCGTACCCATGACAGAGCCAGACTCGATAGGGGGAACCTGTTCAGATTCAACAACAAGATTGAAAAACCACTTCCCTTTGCGGTAAACAAGTTCGGCCTCTTTCGCTGTACCAGCAGCCAGAATGCTTCTCTGGTGATCTCCCAGGCGCATGGGAACAACGATGCGGCCGCCAAGTGTATAAAGCGACAGCATGTCGCTCCTGAAAGAGTAGGTTCGCCTGTCAAAGTGGACGCTTGCCTGATTGAACTTTATCGCTGGAATACTTTGGCCTGAAGTGATGCGACCGAGTTCTTTTTGTGACTTATAGGCTTTACATACCGAATGGATGGCATTACAGCACATCTGGCTGCCAAGCGTGGTTGTTTTGCGCAAAGTGTAGTAGGCCTGCTTGTGTAAGACTACTCTGTTCCAGAGCCGGTGCTCCTGCACAATTGGCACAAGCTGATTGCAGGCTTTGGCATATTCAGAGCGCAGGGCCATAAGTGCCTCACTCTGCTGGTGAGAGACGTCAAGCAAAATTGAGGCTGTGCGCATATTACTTTTCATAGCCACAAGTATACAGGAATTTCAAAGTTTTGGTCGCAATTCCTCCCCGCCCTGAAGGACGGGGTCTCCTTGCGTGCACCGATGAAGCCCGTGCCCTGGTGAAGGCGGATTCTGGCGGGCCGTTCCTATGCCCTGCGACGACGCTGCCCGTGCAGCGTCCGGTTTTCGCTTTTTGGCCCTGAGGCCAGATTCCGGCTCTTCCGGGTTGCATATCCAAATGCGGTCTGCAGCGGATCGGGCTGGCGGTCGCGCGGGTTCTTTTTGGGAGCGGCCCGGGTCTTCGGGCCTCTTCCTGATCCGGAAAGAACCTTATGGCCCTCTCCGTTTTCGCGCAATCCCGAATCCCTGTGTTTTGCGGGCGGGCCGTCCGCTCTGGTTTCAAGTCCGGACAGACGCATCAGATCACGCACATCGTTATCCTTGAGTTCATCCCAGCGTCCCCGTCTCAGGTTCTGTGGCAGACTCAGCGAGCCGTACCGGGTTCGAATCAGACGTGATACTGTCAGGCCGACGGCCTCAAACATTCTTCTTACCTCGCGATATCTTCCTTCAGTGATGATCACCCGATACCATCTGTTTACACCATCACCTCCTCCGTCAACCACCTGGTTGAACTGGCCTGTACCATCTTCGAGGTCAACACCGGCGAGAAGTTCCTGACGTCCTTTTTCATCGAGTTCACCCAGTGTTCTGACGGCATATTCGCGCTCGATGTTATAGCGCGGATGCATCAGCCGGTTGGCGAGGTCGCCTGATGTGGTAAAGAGGAGCAGTCCTTCCGTATTGAAATCGAGCCGCCCCACTGCGATCCACTTGCCGTTTTTGACGGGGGGAAGCCGGTCAAAAACAGAGGGTCTTTTTTCCGGATCGTCCCTGCTTACGATTTCACCGGAAGGCTTGTGATACAGGAGCACTCTTGGCGGGCGGTTGCCGGTCTTTCGTTTCAGGAGTCTTCCGTTAACCCGGATCTGGTCTGCTGCCAGGATGCGCTGTCCTATGTGTGCAGGCTCTCCATTGACTGATACTCTTCCGGCTATGATCAGTTCTTCCATCTCGCGTCGCGCGCCCAGACCCGCGTCAGCGAGCACCTTGTGCAGCTTCGTCGAAGCTTCAGCCGGGTGAAGTACCCTGCGCCCGGTTTTTTTCCTGCGCGCAAGGGGTGACAAAGGACTGTCTTTGCCCCCGCTTTCCGGATTGTGGCTGCCGGATATGACACGGGAAAAGACGTCGCCTGTCTCTCTGGCGTTTTTTGGGGGTTTTACCCTGCCCGTTTTTCCGGATGGCCTGAGCGCCTTTTGCGCCGGGTCCTTCTCTTTTTTTGCCGTCTTCCCGGCTTTGCCTTTTCCTGATGCTCCAGCTTCAGGTGTTGCCTGCCTGCTTTTGGCCAAAGGGCCAAATCGCGGTTTTTTCCTGGCCCCATCACTGGAAGGCCGGGGTTTTTCATTTCTGTCAGTAATTTCCATAAATTTTTTTCTTTGTTGCTGGTTTGTGGCAAGTGGCATTCAGCCGTTTTTTCAGTACGCGCTCCCTGAGGGCTGAACGATTTCTGTCAGCGGACATCCAGGACCTGCCAGTCACGCATTGACGGCAATTCAGGCTTTCCGCATCTTCAGGCTCTCACGGCGATATCGTAGCCTTTAAGGAAAGGGCATCTGCCCCGGTTGCGGCGGGTCTGGCTTCGTGTGCTTTTTCGCACCAGGTCTTTAGAGATGATCAAAAATGGAGTCATCCGCAGGACAGGAGGAGTCCAGTTCCTAAATTCCGGAATTCAGGACGGAATCATCATCAGCGAGCTGGCTCAGAGGTGGCAGCTGTTCAAGCGAAGTCAGGCCAAGGTCACTCAGAAAGCGCGATGTTGTGGCAAAAAGTGCCGGTCTTCCTGGTGTTTCGCGATGTCCGATAACTTCGATCCATCCTCTCTCTTCGAGCATGCGAATGGCATTGGGGTTCATCATGACGCCCCTTATCTGCTCGATATCTCCTCTTGTGACCGGCTGGTTATAGGCAATAATTGCCAGTATTTCCAGTGTTGCACGACTGTAGCGTGGCGGTCTTTCCCGGTTCAGGCGATCAAGCCAGGGCTTCATCTCGGGCCGGCTCTGAAAGCGCCAGCCATTCACCACCTGGACGAGTTCCAGGCCCCTGTCGGACCAGTCATCTTCAATCTCGTCCAGAAGTCTCCTGATTCTGTCAACCCACAACTCGCTGATTTCGGTTTCCGTATTCTCGAGCAGGTTTTTCATGTCCTGCAGAGACAGGCTGTCCTGTGCGCACAGGAGTGCTGTCTCGAGAATTTTTTTTTCCTCTTTCATGGAGCCTCCGCTGGTGCCTCCGACTTTCGTCAGGAAAGGTGTTTCGGCAATAAAAACGACCGCATCCGCTATTATTCATGCAAAGGGTCTCTCCTTGCAGGAAGAGACCTTACTGGAAAACACTGATATGGCTGCCCACATCAGCCCTGAACTTTTCAGGAGCGCAAAGGTCAGGCGATGCAGGTAAGCGGCAGCCGCAGTCTGCCTTCACAAAAGTCCGGCTTTGGCAAACGGGTAACTGACAATGCCTGCAGGGATATCCCGGGAACCCAATTCGACCTGGATGGAATGTCCGGCACGAAAAAAGACCCGGACTGCCATTTGGCTGCGTGATCTTTTTCATGTACCGAAAAAACAACGGCGAACCTGGCTGTGTCTGAAAAAACCGGCTCGCGCAAAGTGTCGAATGTATCAGCTGAAACGATTCTGAGGGCTATTGTACACGATTGTTTGGGCCGAACCGGAAAAAAACATCCGGATTTTTGAATAAATGGGCAAAGACTGTTGCGGCCAGTTCTGCCAGTCGGCGGGATTTCCCGGTCAGCAGGCTGACTTTTTGACAGAATTTTTCCACGAGAATGCACGGGACTTTCCGGGTCAGTGGACTGAAGGCCATCCCTGGTGTTTTTTTCAGGAATTTCAGGCGGTTTTTTGCATTTTTTTGGGAAAAGCGTCTGGAGCACGCGGTGCAAAGGGTGCTGATTCAGGCGGATTTGTCGCCAAAATGCTTCCAAATCGTTGCATTTTGGCCTTATCTCCTGCCAAAATGCAATAAAATGTTTGTTTGTTGGTGCTGGTACAAGTATCATTTAGGGTGTTATTCCCTTGCGGCATGAAAGTATTGTGCACTTTTCGGACATGGAGACCCGTGTCTGCCTTTCATTATCTGACAATTACAAAATGAGAGATACGGCCCTAGAAGAAGAAGACGAGGAAGTTTGGTATCGCGCCAATGCGAGCCCCATGATGAGCCGGATGCTCCCTCTTCTGACGTGGAACCAGGCTGAAAAATGGTCTGAACTTTTTGAAAGCTTCAGGCCTTCAGACGCCAAAATCTGGGTGGCGTGCCTTATCGTGCACGGGCCCCGGACCTTTGCGCTTACCGTAACGGATGAGAGCATGTTCGATCCTGAAGCCGTGCGCTCATTTTCCAGTGACCACTACATCTATGTGGACCCCGACGCTGAAATTACCCAGGACAGCATCCTGCTCATACGCCTTGACAGCGGAAACCTCGCTTTCCGGCAGCTTTTTGTTGACGCTGATGGCAAGGCCATGTTCAGGTCAATCAATCCGGAATGGGCTGAAAGTCCTTTTGAAGCAAAAAGGGACATGGAAATTTTTGGTGTTGTCATCGGGAAAACACTCCCGTGAATCCCGGATTCACATCAGGCCCACTGTCAACCCTCTTAAACAGGTGGCGCAAAAATAGCCCGCAGGCGAATTCGCCTCCATAAGTCACCCGCAGCTGGAAGCTCAAGGCCCTCTTTCTTCCCAGAAGACCCTTGTGCCTCATATCCGGTCCAGGTGCGATTTTTCAACAGGGAACAAACCACCACTGATTTATTTAAGGAACAGAGAAAACCATGGAAGCCGAACGCATCAACACCCTCTCCCATCTCATTTTTGACCTTGCCGGGCGCGAAACCGCCTTACGGAGGTATCTTTGACTTTGATGAAAAGTCGGAAAAACTCGAACAGGTCAATGCCAGACTTGAAGACCCCAATATCTGGAACAACCCGAAGCATGCCCAGGAACTGGGCAGGGAAAGAAAAGCGCTTGAGCACGTCGTTCTTGCACTGGAGCGCCTGAAAACGGAAATCAGCGATGCCTCCGCACTCTTTGCACTGGCCAACGAGGAAAACGACACTGAAACGCTCGAAGCCATTGAACAGGACATCGGCAACGCCAAAAAACAGATCGAAAACATGGAATTTGCAAGAATGTTTTCGAATCCACTTGATCAGAACAACTGCTACTTTGATATCACGGCCGGTGCTGGCGGGACCGAAGCCCAGGACTGGGCTGCCATGATTCTGCGCCAGTACCTGAGGTACTGTGACCACAAGGAGTTCAAGGCGGAAATCCTGGAAGTTTCCGATGGCGAAGTTGCCGGGATCAAGACGGCAACCGTCAAGGTTGAAGGCGAATATGCCTACGGCTATCTCCGGACGGAATCCGGTGTACACCGGCTGGTGCGCAAGTCGCCCTTTGATGCAAATCACGGACGCCACACTTCCTTTTGCAGTCTTTACGTCTATCCGGAGATCGATGAGGCAATCGATATAGACATCAACCCTGCTGATGTGCGGGTTGACACCTACCGCGCATCCGGTGCCGGCGGGCAGCACGTCAACAAGACCGACTCGGCTGTGCGGCTTACGCACATACCCAGTGGCGTTGTTGTGCAGTGCCAGAATGACCGCAGCCAGCACAAAAACCGTGCCGAAGCCTGGAAGATGCTCAGATCGCGCCTGTATGAGCTGGAACTGAGAAAGCTGCAGGCTGAACAGCAAAAGCTCGAAGACTCCAAGCCTGACATCAGCTGGGGAAACCAGATTCGCTCATATGTGCTTGACCAGTCGCGCATAAAGGATTTGCGTACAAACTTTGAAACCGGAAACACGAAAGCGGTTCTGGATGGCGATCTTGATGACTTCATCGCCGAGTCCCTGAAGCAGGGTGTCTAACATTTTTCTTTTTTATCAGGCTTTATTTTTATGGACCACGAAAACAGCGCGGCAGTTTCGCAGGAAGACGGAATGGGCACAGCTTCTGCCCTGAATGAAAACTCGATTATCCTTGAGCGTCGTGCGAAGCTCGGCGCACTTCGACAGTCAGGCGTTGCATTTCCCAATGATTTCACGCCCGAAAACAGGGCTTTCAGCCTGCATGAACTTCATGGGGCAAAGGACAGGGACAGCCTTGAAGAGGAGGCGGTCCCTGTCAGTATTGCCGGTCGCATGATGCTAAAGCGTGTCATGGGCAAGGCTTCTTTTGCCACCCTTCTTGACGCATCCGGACCTGAAGTCAATGGGCGCATTCAGATTTTCATCTCGGACGACGGAGCGGGACCCCAGGTACATGATGCGTTCAAGCACTATGATATCGGAGACATTCTGGGTGTGGAAGGCACGCTTTTCAAGACGAGAACGGGTGAACTCACTGTTCGTGTTCACGGACTGCGCATGCTTACCAAGTCGCTGCGCCCTCTTCCGGACAAGTTTCACGGACTCGTTGACCAGGAAATCCGGTACCGGCAGCGCTATGTTGACCTCATTATGAATGAAGAGACCAGAAGAACATTCAGGACACGGACTGCTGCCATCTCTTCCATTCGGCGCTTTATGGAAGAGCACGGTTTTCTGGAAGTTGAAACACCCATGCTGCAGTCAATACCGGGTGGTGCAACAGCCAGGCCGTTTATCACGCATCACAATGCGCTGGACATGCAGATGTTCATGCGTGTCGCCCCTGAGCTTTACCTGAAGCGCCTGCTTGTTGGCGGGTTTGAGCGGGTATTTGAAATCAACCGCAATTTTCGCAATGAGGGTGTCTCACCCAGGCACAACCCCGAATTCACGATGATGGAATATTACGCTGCCTTTGTTGACTACCGGTGGCTGATGGATTTTACGGAAGCGATCATTCGGCAGGCGGTCGTTGATGCGCATGGTGAGCCTAGGCTCATGTATCAGGATCGTGAAATTGACTTCAGCGGACCTTTTGAGAGGCTTTCCATCGTTGAAGCCATCAAAAAACATGCGCCCCAGTACTCTGATGAAGAGCTCTCTGATGCGGCCTTTCTCAGGATGGAGCTGGCCACCTTTGGCGCAAAGCCGGCAGCAGCTGCCGGTATTGGAGCGCTGCAGCTTCTGCTTTTTGAACAGACAGTGGAACCAGAGCTTTGGCAGCCGTGCTACATCGTTGACTATCCTGTTGAAGTCTCTCCTCTTGCAC
>Ga0099364_10005691_pt1 | contig 18424 bp, 18 predicted proteins | sample TergutTh196P3_FD_73070 | JGI IMG/M metagenome (GOLD analysis project Ga0099364, IMG submission 73070) | Microcerotermes parvus P3 segment gut microbial communities from Pointe-Noire, Republic of the Congo - Th196 P3 | ecosystem: Host-associated > Arthropoda: Insects > Digestive system > Gut ...
ATCGAAAACATGTTCCACTACATGGAGCAGGGCAAAAGCAAGGTGGAGGCGGCGATCGAGGGCTGTAAGCAAATCATGTTTACCGTTATGGCAATCACCTTTGTGATTGTGATTGTGTTCTTCCCCTTGGCTATCGCCGGAGGCACGATTGGCGGGATCTTGAACGAATTTGCAGTGCCTATTATTGTCGCCATCCTGTCGAGTTTATTAGCCTCGTTCACGCTTACGCCGATCTTGATGGCGAAGTTTGGAAAATTGTCCGACATCACGCAACCCACGCTGTCAGGGCGTTTTTCGCGTGCATTCGAAAAAGGATTTGAGGGTGTGAAAAATTTCTATGTGGGTGTGCTTTCGTTTAGTTTGAAACACAAATTTGTTACCTTGTCGGCAACACTCGTGCTGCTGATAGGGTCGTTTTCCTTGTTTCCACTGGGTTTGGTGGGGGTTGAGTTCATACCCCAAACCGACCAGGGGGAGTTCACCATCAACATGGAGATGAACCCGCAAGTAACGGTTTACGAAAACAACCAGTTGACGCGAGAGGTGGAACGCATCCTCTTGAGCAAGCCCGAAATACAGCGTGTTTATACCAACATCGGCTCGGACGGAAACAGCCTGATAGCAGGCAATTCCAAAAACAACGCCACCTCTATTTCCGTAAAGATGGTGGAGCGGGACGAGCGCGATATTGATATTCACACCTTCTCCCAACAGATCAAGGAGGAGGTCATGCGCATACCCGGCATCCGGGCGCGTGTGAGTGTTACGGGATTGATGGGTGGCGGTCTGTTGGAGCCTATCCAACTGATTGTTCAGGGTGCCGACTACGAAAAAGTTGAGGAGACAGCGGCTATGCTGATGGCTATCGTTAAGGCAACTCCGGGCACCGCCGATGCACGGTTTTCGATTGATGACCCTGTGCAGGAAGTGCAGATCAAGTTAGACCGAGATAAGATGGCTCGCCTGGGCTTGTCGCCCGCAGATGTAGGCATCGCCTTGCGTGTAGCGATTGCCGGAAACACCGACCTGAAATATACCGAGGGCAACTACGAATACGACATCCGCATTGCCTTGGATAATTTCGACAGAACCAACGCCTCGGATATCGAACGACTGACTTTCATCAACCGCAGACTTGAACTCATCGAACTAAACCAGTTCGCCGATGTCAGCTACGGACAGGGACCTTCCACCCTGGAGCGCACCAACCGCCTGGCATCCATCACCCTTTCGTCGAACGTCGTGGGCAGACCCACAGGCACCGTAGGCAAAGAGATTGTCGCAGCAGCGCAGGGCAAAATACCCGAAGGCGTAATCATCAAAGAGGCGGGAACGATGGAGCAGCAGGCAGAGGCATTTGGCAGTTTGGGGATTTCGTTTTTGGCGGCGCTGGTGCTGATTTATTTGGTGTTGATTATCCTGTACAACTCCATGTTGGATCCCTTGGTGGTATTGGTTTCCGTGCCACTCGCCTTAGTAGGTGCTTTCCTCGCATTAGGCTTGACCTTGAACAACCTAAACATCTTTAGCCTTATCGGATTGATAGCGTTGATAGGACTTGTAGCGAAGAACGCCATCCTCCTGGTCGACTTCGCCAACCACATTCGCAGTCAGCAGGGCATGGACATTTTCAGTGCTTGGATAGAGGCAGGAAAGGAGCGTTTCCGACCCATCCTAATGACTACTCTTGCGATGATTTTCGGTATGTTGCCCATAGCCTTAGCCGTTGGCGATGGTGCCGAATTGAAAAACGGCATGGCGTGGGTCATCATCGGAGGTTTGTCGAGTTCGATGGTGTTGACATTGCTCGTTGTACCTGTCGTGCATTGTGCGATACACGGGCGTTCCAAAAAAACTGCAAACTGATAACTATAAACTGAAAATTTTTTCGTATCTTTGCACGCATCAATAATCAAAAAATGCTCCGTTATCTCAACATATTTTTCGGCTTTCTTGCAATTTTAATCGGTTTCTCGTGTGCAACACCCGGACGTCCGACAGGTGGACTGAAAGACGAAACACCGCCGGTGCCGATGCATTTCTCACCGAAAAATTTCTCAACAGATTTCAACGCTCGAACGATTACGGTTCGATTCGACGAAAATATCCAGCTGAGAAATCTGAATCAACAATTAGTTGTTTCACCTCCCATGGCAAGACCTCAAATTTCGTCCAACAATCGTACGCTGACGATTCGATTGCAGGATACTCTTCGTTCAAATTCGACTTATGTGTTTTCGTTTGGAGATGCGGTTGTCGATCTTAACGAAGGAAATGTTTTGCCCAATTTTCAATATGTTTTTTCCACCGGCAAAACGATCGATTCGCTTAGTGTGGTCGGCGAAGTTTTAGATGCTTTCACATTGCAGCCGGTGAAAAATGTAAGTATGACCTTGTTGGAAAATTTAGATAGTTTGAGTTCACGTTCTGCACGCCCGATGTACATCGCCAAAGCCGATGCAGACGGATTTTTTCGATTCGATTTTTTGCATGATGGGTGTTTTTATTTGGCAGCAATCAACGATCAAAACAACGATTGGACTTACGATTCCTTACAAGAAGATCTGGCTTTTTTGTATGCTTGCGTATCGCCGATCTATATTGAAAAATCAATGTGTGCAGCAGGTTGTTGTGCCATCGAAGACAGTTCGCACGTCCACGATTCGACTGAATATATTGTTAAAGAACTTCATCAACTCTTGATGTTCAAACAGGAACTGCCGCAAGGAATCAATAAGTCCGAATTTGTATCGAATGCCGCGATTTCCGTAGAGTTTAGAAATCCTACCGAGAATGCGAAATTCCAAATTTTACAACCGGATACAATGCCTCCAAGCTACCATATTCGTTGGAATAACGATGTTCAAAAAGCAGAATTTTTTCTATCGAAAACAGGCATTAGAAATCTTTGGCTTTCGGTAGAGGATGGAGATTTTTTGGATACTTTGAAATTATTAAACACCATGTTTCAGGACACACTTGTGCCTCCGAAAGTGGTGCTCACATCAGGTCAAGAATTACCGTATTTCGATACGCTGAAACTCTCATTTAGCGTGCCTATCCGAGAAATTAAAGACACGTTTTGGTTGTTTACAGGCAACGATACAATTGCACAACCATTGACAGACTTTTCGTTTAATGAATCTCGCACACAATTGGTTTTTCATACCGATCTAAATCAGCGAACCAACTATCGATTGCTCATTCGAGATAGTTTATTTTTCGACTATTTCGATCAAACCAATCAAGATACATTGACGTTTAATTTTCGAAAAAACTCTCCTGAAAGTTACGCCAAATTAGAAATTACAATTCTCAATAAACCGGATGAATCCTGCATTTTGCAAGTGTTGAACGAAAGAATGGACGTGATCGAACAACGTACGATGGAATCGGATAAAGAAATTTTTTCAACACTGAAACCCGGAAAATATCGTTTGCGACTCATCGTTGATGAAAACCGCAACGGACGTTGGAATCCGGGAAATTTGCGTGAACGCCGACAACCGGAACCTGTTTTTATTTTTCCGAAAATACTTACTTTGTCGGCAGATTGGGAATATGATGAAGAATGGGATTTGTTAGAAAAATCTACTTCTTCCGTCGCTCCAGAAACGCCCGTAAAACAGGATAATATCCAACATCAACGTCAGCGTTAACATAATCCACTTGATACTGCTGACAACGAAATTTCAATTCTTTTTGAAACTGCGAAATGGCTTGAATATACTGCTCTTTCACGTCAAGCGGATTAAGTTTTAATTCGTTTTGAGTTTCCAAATCAATGAAGCGATGCGGACGATTCGGATAATCAAAATCCAATTCCTTGTTTTTGGCTGTGGTGTGAAATAAAATCACATCATTTTGCTTGAATTTCAAATGTTGCAACGCTCCGAAAAGTGTCTCCGTTTGCGAAAAATCATCGAACATATCGCTAAAAATAATGACCAACGAACGTTTGTGAATTTGTTCGGCTAATTCGTGTAATAATTGAGATATTTGTGGAGGTCGAAAATTTTCAACCCCTACGGGAACGCCATTGCCAACATTATTTTCATTTGCAAATTTTTCCAACGCTTGATACAAAAATTTCTGATGCGAAACAGTGGATTTCAATTCGGTTTGCAATTCGATATGGTCTGAAAAAAATGTCAAACCCACAGCATCTCGTTGTTGCGTGATGATGTGAATCAGACATGCCGTAGCCTTGCACGCAAAATCTAATTTTTGTTCAAACTGCATGGATTTCGAGCAATCCACAACAATATAGCATCGCAGATTAGTCTCTTCTTCGTAGCGCTTGACAAACAATTTGTCGGTTTTTCCGTACAATTTCCAATCAATATGTCGAGTGGATTCGCCTGTGTTGTAGAGCCGATGCTCCGCAAATTCGACCGAAAATCCGTGAAAGGGACTTTGGTGCAAACCCGTAATAAACCCTTCAACAACTTGGTGTGCAAGCAGTTCGAAAGGTGAAAATTTTTCTAATTCCTGATTGGAAACCATTAAAGAATTGCGTCCAATTTCGCGGTTAGCGTAGATTTCGGAACGGCTCCAACTTGTTTGTCAACAACTTCGCCGTTTTTAATGAAAATCACGGTAGGAACGTTACGAATACCGTACTTTGAAGCGATACCCGGAGCAACGTCTACGTCAACTTTTCCAACGATTGCTCGACCTTCGTATTCAGCCGACATTTCCTCAATGATAGGCATAATGGCTTTACAAGGTCCGCACCACTCTGCACCGAAGTCTACTACAACGGGCTTGTCGGATTTCAAAACTAATTCTTCGTAATTTTCGTCTGTGAATGTGTGTGCCATAACTTTTGGTTTTTATTTTTCTGCAAAGATACGAAAATTTTTCAAATATAAAAATTTTTTTGTTACATAATTTTTTTGTAACTTTGCGGATTCATAAAAAAAATAACATTATGCCCACAACACCTCAAACACCATGTAGTAGTTCAGCGAAACCGATTCAGGTCAAAGATCTCACGTTTGTCCCTTATGTTAGCGAATCCGAACTTTTAGAAGCGATTGACCGTATCGCACAACAAATCAACACCGAATACCAAGGTAAGGAAGTTCTTTTTGTTGGCGTACTCAACGGCGTATTTATGTTTTCGTCTGACTTGCTCAAACGGATTGATTTAAATTGCCAAATTAATTTTGTGAAGTTATCGTCTTACGATGGAACGCAGTCTACCGAAAAGGTGAAACAATTATTTGGCTTGTCCGAATCTGTCGAAGGCAAACACGTGATTTTGATTGAAGACATCGTCGATACAGGCATTACCATTGAGGGATTGTACAACGATTTGATGAAACAAAATCCTGCGTCTTTGGAAATTTGCACATTACTGTTTAAGCCCGACAAGTACACGAAAATCGTGCCCATCAGGTACGTTGCGAAATCTGTTGCCAACGAATTTGTGGTGGGTTATGGTTTGGATTACGACGGTTATGGTCGCAATTTCCCCATGATTTATCAGTTGCAATCCTAAACGGATTCTACGGCTACAATCTCCGGAATTGCACGTTTTACGGCAACTTCAACACCGTTTTTCAATGTCATTGTGGCATGTGGACAACTTCCGCAAGCACCTTGCAGTTTAACTTTTACGATGTTGTCGTCGGTCAGTTCAACGAAAGAAATGTCGCCACCATCGGCTTGCAAATACGGGCGAATTTGATTGAGAGCATCAATAACTTTTTGGTTTAATTCGTGTTTGTTCATGGTATTGTTATTTAGTCTTTTCGAAATGAGAATAATAGTTGGCTTAAAATCACTAAAACAAGCGTCGCTACCGAGCTGTAGAAGATTCGTAACAAGATTGTTCCAATTTCATTCCAACGAAATACTTCCAAAAGAAACATCGTCGAATGATGAATCAAAATTAAAATTAAGGCGTAAGAAATAAACCAATCCGCACCGAGATTTTTCATGTCCGGAGTATCATCGTTATTGAAATCTCGTCCGAAAGAAATCAAGTTTAATAAGGTTGGTCGAACAAACGCAATCAGCACGGTTGCCGACATATTCAAGCCCATCGTTCCCGAAAAAATATCCATAAAAAATCCAAAAACAAATGCCGAAATTAACAACAACCATTTTGGAGTATTGAACGGCAACATGAGAATCGCCAAAATATAAATATATGGCGTAAGCATACTCGAAAATTGAATATGATTTATCACCAAAACCTGTAAAAACAAGAGAAAGGCAAAACGCAGGATATTTTTTACAATGATATTATTCATCTTTTGTTTGCTGTTTTTGAAGTTCTTCTAATTCGCCTTTTGCTAAATTTCTAACGACATAGACGTGATCTATCGTGTGAAAATCCGTACTTAATTTAAGTTCTAAATTGTGAAAATTATCACTTGGTTTAGTGATTATTTTGCTCACTGTTCCAACGAAAATTCCTTCCGGAAAATCCAACGAATACCCACTTGTAACAATCGTGTCGCCCTTTTGAACATTGATATGTGGAGGTATTTCTCCCATTTGTGAAAGTCCGGGAGTTTTACCGTTCCAAGATACCGATCCTGTCGAAAAATTATTGCGTTTGATTTTTGCACTGAGCCGACTATCGCTGTGAAGCAACGACATAATCGATGAAAAATTATTCGATACCACTTTCACAATTCCAACCACACCATCGGGCGAAATCACTGCCATTCCAACCTTTACACCATGATTCGAACCTTTGTTAATAATCAAATAATTGTTGCGTTTGTTAACGGAATTGCTAATGATTCTCGCTTGAATATACTCATATTGTAGACGATAAGTTGTATCGTTAATCATGAACATTTTTCGATCAGAGCCTTGATAGGATTGCATGATTTGACTACGCAAAAAAGCATTTTCAGCACTTAACATCAAATTACTTCTTCGTAAATTAAAATATCCGGTTAGATTGTGATACTCGCCAAAAACCGAACCTGTAATTTCGTTGTAAAAACGTTTGACTTGTCCGGCTTGATAACGATTGCTTTGTACCAACAAGGACACTGCTATCCCTTGCAGGAGTAAGAACAGCAAAACAAAGTGAAATCGTTTTAGAAACCGAACAAGATTATTCACACGTTAAAATTACTTAATCAAAAATACAAATTTGTCAAAGTTTTTCAAGGCGATTCCTGTTCCGCGAGCCACAGCACGAAGCGGGTCTTCCGCCAAACGAACAGGAAGTTTGGTTTTTTGACTCAAACGTTTATCCAAACCTCTGAGCATTGAACCACCGCCCGCCAAATAAATTCCGGTGCGATAAATATCCGCAGATAATTCCGGTGGAGTTTGTTCCAACGCATTCAAAACCGCTGCTTCGATTTTGATAATGGATTTATCCAAAGCGTGGGCAATTTCAGCATAATTCACAATAATTTCTTTCGGAATACCGGTCAACATATCGCGACCTTGAACCGGATAATCTTCCGGCGGATTGTCTAAATCCGGAATCGCAGAACCTACTTCGATTTTGATTTTTTCAGCAGTACGTTCGCCGATATTGATGTTGTGTTGCTTACGCATATAGTCCTCGATATCTTGATTGAACTCATCTCCTCCGATACGAATCGACTTGTTGCTCACAATTCCTCCCAACGCAATTACTGCGATTTCACTGGTTCCACCGCCGATATCTACAATCATATTTCCGGTAGGTTCGAGTACGTTGATACCGATTCCGATTGCTGCTGCCATTGGTTCGTGAATCAAACGAACTTCACGTGCACCGGCTTGTTCGGCAGAATCGCGAACTGCACGTTCTTCCACTTCGGTGATTCCCGAAGGGATACAAATCACCATTTTCAAGGCTTTGGGGAAAAATGATTTTTTCGGATTAACCATTTTAATCATTTCTTTCACCATGTATTCCGTTGCGTGGAAATCTGCAATAACACCGCCTTGCAGCGGACGAATAGTCTTGATATTGTCGTGAGTTTTTCCGTGCATTTGCAACGCACGTTTACCGATTGCTATAACTTTGTTGGTTTTGCGATCCATTGCAATGATGGAAGGTTCATCAACCACAACCTTGTCGTTGTGTATGATTACGGTATTTGCCGTGCCGAGGTCAATCGCAATTTCTTGCGTCATGAAAGAGAAAAGTCCCATAGTTTTTTTGTTTTTATCAATATGCAAAGTTACAAAAAAAAAATGTGTTCTTACGTATAAATTCAGGTAGTTGTAAACAACGCATTGTTAATTTGGGTTTTTTTGTGAATTTTTATGGGGTGGAAAACAGTTTTCAAAACTCATTTATTCCTCGGGTATGATTTTTTTTGTGTCAAAAAAGATTGTCATCAATAGATAAATTTACACCTCAAATCAAGCAACTTTGCACCACCTTTTGCCCCACTTAACCAAAAAAGCACCTATCAACATTTTGATAAGTGCTTAATTTTCAGCAGTCGGGACGACAAGATTCGAACTTGCGACCACACGCCCCCCCCCCAGCTGTAATCTTGTCGTTGTAATTCATTTATTTTCTTTGTGTTACAAATCGTTTTTTTGAAGGAACCACAAAAGGGACACCAAATCTATTTTTCCACGCCCTAAAGACGTGTTGGTTTTCAATTATTTACCTGATTTTTAATACTATTGTTATTTTTGCAAAATCTTGACGCCAGTTTGTTTGATTTCATTAACGAACGGATCGCTGGTCTTGAAATAATCGGTTGGATAGATTTTTGTTTCAATGCGAACGTAAGGTTTTCTAATTCCGATTCCCGGAAACAGATTATACTCATCAGACCATCCGGTAAACTCATCTGCACCAACGCCACATCAATATCCGACCATTCGTGCTGTGTACTTTTGGCAAATGAGCCAAACATAATTACATTACGCAGGTGTATCCCTCGTTACTCTATTTCGCGAGCATAATTTTGGACAATATTTATGGCAGCATCTTGAGTAAGCATTTTCTTATGGCGAAATCATTTTTCTAAAAGTGTCAATATCTATTACTTCCATTTTTGGAAAATCAATATTCTTCAGCACGTTGAAGTGTTTATCGTTTGTAACGATGTAATCCGCGCCTATATTGAGTGCACAGTCTACAAATTTATTGTCTTCCGGATCGGCAGAAATTAGATCCCATTTGTAGTATGGGATGGTTTGGACTGTATTTGGTGATTTCAGCAATATCTCAATTGCAGAAGCAGTGATTTCAGGCGAATAAAAACGTGTCAACACCTCTTCATATTCTTGTAGTATTTCAGTGGAATAGCACAGCATAAACATCCTTTGACGAAAAGCGTCCCACACAAGACGATACTGCGAATTTTTAGGTAGTGCAACCAGCAGACAATTTGTATCTAAAACAATTTTCATTATTTACGCGACATTCTGTGATGACCACTTAACATTTCTTCCAACTTTTCGTCGGTCATATTATTTTCTTGCCACCATTTGTCGGTAGCTACATCCATTTTTTGTTGGATATAATTCAGATACAAAGATGTTAATTCATCTCTCTCTTGCTCGCTTCTAGCTGTTGCAAATGTTTTCAATACAAACAACTGTGCGGCATTGAATGGCTGTTGATATGCTACTGCTTCCATGACTGTTTTATTTAGTTATACATTGTCTTTATTTGACACTACAAAGTTACGAAAAATATTTGAATTGGCAAAAACTTTTTTAAGTCCAAGAAATTTTATGAACAACCGCTTCAATTCCGTATTCGATCAAAACCATATCGTTCATATGAACGATATGATCAACAACCGCTTGTTTATTGCTCATACACGACTTTTTTAACTCCAAGAAGTTTTGTAAGTTATTGGTTTTTTCTGCAAAAGTTCAAGCATTTGTTTGGCATCAAGTTTGCTCGCCGGAAAAGTATAGGTTTTTTTTCGCTCATCTCCGGTATTCTCACAAGTCTCCACAACTTCCTTTTTATAAACAAGCCCCGAAATCCTACCGCTCCCGTCCCTTTGTCGATTTATTTTAAGTTCGATACCGCACTTGGCGAGTTCGTCTTTAAAATTATCTATATTGACACTATTTTTCAAAGTTTCTTCGCAAGCAGGGTTTTCGCAAGCGAAAACATCGTTACAACCTGTGAATTTAGCATTTTTGCTTTGTAAAAACCGCTATATTCCCAAGTCGCAACTCCACTCGCCATCCACTCCTTGCAGTCGCAGATGGAGGGTTCGGTCGAAATATCAGCATCTCAAAAAAAAGGCTAAAAAACTCGCTCAAATTCAATAATTTTTCGTATCTTTGCAGATTGCATATTTTATAGCAATTTGAAAAATGATATTACAGTCGAAAACATTAGAAAAATTAAGGAATATAATCAACGAAGAGTCGGGACGTCGATCCGGTCCTACGTTGGTCGCATTTTTTAATGAACTTGGGTTTAAAGATTCCTATGGACAAGGGTTCCCTTCTCGATGGATTTATACAGATAGTCGCCTAAAAGAAATAAACGGAAAACCGGAATTAGACAAATGTATAAAAAAAGTTTTTGCTCCAGTTAATTTTGTAGGTCGTTTTGGCGATCTTGATAATTTGATAAATGAGTTTAATCAATATCTTACATTCGATGGTTGGCAAGTGATAAGAAACGGAAAGGAAATAACCTTTTCGAGAGCTGGCGAAGTTAATTTTGAGGATAAAACCGAAATCAAAGAAGATGAATTTCTCAAAAAAGAATTTAGCGAAATATCATTAGATAACTTAGGATTAGAGGTCGGTGTAACAGATGTGTTAAAACTTAGATTCGAAGAAATCAAAAAATGCCTATCTGCCGGAACTCCGTTATCGGTTATCTTTTTATCAGGAAGTTCTTTGGAAGGAATTCTTTTAGGCATTGCCTTAAAGCATCCAAAAGAATTTAACAAAGCAAATTCTTCACCAAAAGACAAAGACGGAAACGCACGACAGTTCCAAGATTGGACATTAAATAACTATATTGACGCGGCTTATGAACTAGGATTGCTTAAAGAAGATGTAAAGAAATTCAGTCAAGCACTACGAGATTTTAGAAATTACATTCATCCATACCAACAAGTCAGCACAGGTTTCAATCCAAGTAAACATACGGCTGATATTTGTTGGCATGTTTTGAAAGCCGCAATTTATCAACTATCAGAAAATAAAATAGCAACGACATGAATACTAAATACCAAGTTTTTGTAAGTTCTACATATAAGGACTTATCTGACGAAAGGCAAGAGGTGATGCAAGCTTTACTGGAACTTGACTGCATACCTGTTGGTATGGAACTTTTTCCAGCTGCCGACGATGACCAATGGACTTTGATAAAACGCTTAATTGACGATTGTGATTATTATATTTTAATTGTTGGAGGAAGGTATGGGTCACTAAACAAAGAAGGTATAAGTTATACTCAAATGGAGTATGAATATGCTCTTTCAAAAGAAATTCCAATAATTAGTTTTCTGCACAAGAATCCTGAAAATATATCAGTAGGAAAAAGTGAAAAAGACGACGAAAAAAAGCAAAAACTGGAGTCATTCAAAAAACTTGCACAACAAAAAATGTGTCGCTATTGGGAAAATCCAAGTGATTTAGGTTCACAAGTCAGCAGAAGTTTAATCAAACTCATAAAAGATAAGCCAAGACCGGGATGGGTAAAAGCAACTTTTATGCCGAGTGAAGACGTTACAAAGGAAATCTTAGAACTCAAAAAAAATAACGAATCACTCCTTTTTGAATTAGAAAAATCAAAAAATAAAGCACCTGAAGGGACTGAAAATCTAAGTTCCGGAAATGATATTGTTGAGATTAATTTTTCTTTTGAAGCTCGAGCCGAATGGATCGGAGTAGGATCTAGGGCAGAAAAATACACGTCTAAAGTTGGTTTAATTTGGGATGAAGTATTTGCTGAAATTAGTCCACTTATGATTGATGAAGCAACGGAATGGACAATCGAAAAGAAAATAAATGAAATCATTAGAAAAAAACGTTTCGATGATTTAGCAAAAAGATTTAAAAAGGAAAACAGAACTCCCAATAATTTTGCGATTACTGATACCGATTTTCAAACAATAAAAATTCAATTTAGAGCGTTGGGGTATATAACAGAAAGTGTTAAAAAGAGAAGTTTACGTGACAGCGGCACTTATTGGAGTTTGACACCTTATGGCGATACTATAATGACAAGATTGAGAGCTATTCGAAAATAAAATGCCACAAACCTAAAATAACAACCAATGCCCATCCTAAACTGGATAACAAAAGATAAAGACCTGCAAACAGCAGCAAAAACCGAGTATCGTCTATTAAACGAAATTTCGGAACTTGGCTATGGCGACAAAAGCACCGAAAATATGCTAATTGAAGGCGACAACCTTGAAGCCCTAAAAGCCTTGTTGCCGTTTTATGCAGGACAAGTGAAATGCATTTACATCGACCCTCCTTACAACACAGGTGCTGCATTTGAACACTACGATGACAATCTAGAACACTCTCAATGGCTTGCTATGATGTATCCGCGACTTGAGTTGTTGCGCGAATTGTTAGCAGAGGATGGCAGTATTTATGTTCAAATAGATAACGCAGAACAACCCTATCTTAAAGTTATTATGGATGAAATTTTTCACAGAAGAAATTTTGTTCAAATGGTTTCAGTTAAAAGAGCATCGCCTGCAGGCTTTAAAGTAATAAATCCTGGTCCGTTAACCGTTACTGAGTATATATTGCTTTATGCTAAAAACAAAGAAAAATTATCATATTATCCTCAACGAATTCCCGTAAAATATGATAAAAACTATGATCTTTACATCAAAAATCTAAATGCTTCTCCTGAATTATGGGAGCTTTGTAAATTAACAGACTTGCTTTACGAACGTTGGGGTATCTCAACTTGGCAAGAAGCAAAGCAAAAATATGGAGAAAATTGGAAGATAATTCGAGAGGCAGCTCTAGGAGATTTGGCGTTAGAATTAAAAGATTCAGTAGTTTCTGTTCGTGATCCACATAAGCCCTCTGAACAGATAAAACGTGTTTTGAATATGTCTCAAGAACAGAGAAATAAGGTATTTATTATTCCTCGAGAAAACTATAGTCCAATATATATTTATAATGGTGGTTCCTTGTCTTTTTACAAGGAAAAACTTCGTGAAATTGAAGGTGTATTAACACCAACAGAATTACTAACAGATTTTTGGGCAGATATTAACTATGCAGGTATTGCTCAAGAAGGCAAGACTCAATTCAAAAATAGTAAAAAGCCAGAAATGTTAGTTCGAAGAGTAATTGACCTTGCTACCAAAGAAGGCGACTTAATTTTAGACAGTTTTTTGGGGAGTGGTACTACGGCTGCTGTTGCTCAAAAAATGGGTAGGTGCTACATCGGTATCGAGATGGGCGAACACGCCAAAACGCATTGTGCAGAACGTTTGAAGAAAGTAATTGAAGGTGAACAAGGAGGTATCTCAAAGTCTCTCAAGTGGAATGGTGGCGGTGGCTTTCGCTATTATATACTTGGCGAAACCGTGTTTGATAGTGAAGGGAAAATCAATCCGAATATAAAATTTCCAAATCTTGCAGCACATATTTGGTTTTCGGAAACCAAAACACCGTGGAATAATCCAGCAAAAAAGACTGCTTCAACTGTATTGGGCATTCACAATGGCGTCGCTTACGCATTGCTCTACAACGGAATTCTTGGCGACCGGACTGTCAATGGTGGAAACGTACTGACAAGCAAAACCCTTGAAATTATTAAACAAGATTTGCAAGGTCAAGACTACGAAAGCATAGTGATTTATGGTGAATATAGCCGTCTTGGAACGGAACGCCTGAAATCTGAAAACATAGAATTTAAACAAACGCCATACGACATCAAAAAACGATAAGCCATGCAACTGAAAAAATATCAACAAAACACACTCAATATTCTGAAACAGTTTTTTTCAGAATGTCGGATTATGGAGCCCAAAGATGCGTTTGAAAAAATCGTTTCTATTCCTGAAGTTTCTGATCGTTTGAGCAATCCTAAATATGTAGTTTCTGATTCTATTCCAAGAGTGCCGAGAGTATGTTTGAAAGTGCCAACAGGTGGTGGAAAAACCATAATTGCGGCTCACGCCATCAGAATTATTTCGGAAATATGGCTTGAACGAGAATATCCAATTGTGATATGGTTTACGCCTTCAGATCCAATTCGTAAACAAACTGCTGAAGCTTTGAAGAATCCTCGACATCCTTATCGTGTTGCACTAAACGAACAGTTTGAAAATGTAAAGATTTTCGATTTAGATGAAAAGTTTCAAATTCGTCCGTCAGATATTGAAAATAATGCAGTGATTATTGTGGCAACAAGCCAATCATTTGTAAAAGAAGATACCGCAAAATACAATGTTTATCGAACAAACGAAAATCTCGAACCGCATTTTTCAAAAATAAAAGAAAATGAAGAAATGGAGTTTGACGAAAACAGAAAGTTAAAATTTTCTTTTGCAAATTTATTACATCATCACACACCGTTGATGATTGTTGATGAGGCTCACAAGGGTTTGACAGAGTTGATGGATACAACAATTAGCCGTGTCAACCCGAGTGCTATTATTGAATTGACAGCAACACCAAAAGTAGGCAATAATAGTCTGATTAATAACATCCTTTATTCTGTCCGTGCTTCAGAACTCAAAGAGGAAGAGATGATCAAACTTCCTGTTGTTCTAACAGAACTCAAAGATTGGGAACCTGCTGTTGAGGAAGCGATTGCACGTCAAGCTGAATTAGAAAAACTTGCTAATGAAGAAAAAGATTACATTCGTCCAATCGTGCTTTTTCAAGCGGAAAGCCAATCCAAAACCAATGAAAACAGAACAACTGTAGAAGTTTTGAAAAATTATTTGATTGAAACTCGCGGGTTGCCCGAAAACCAAATAAAAATTGCTACTGGTGACCAAAAAGAACTTGACGGTATTGATCTTTTCAACAGAAATGAGCCAACACGTTATATCATTACAGTAGAAGCTTTGAAAGAAGGTTGGGATTGCTCGTTTGCCTATATTTTATGCTCATTACAGAATGTAAAAAGTAGTACTTCTGTTGAACAACTCTTGGGACGTGTGATGCGAATGCCGTACGCACGATTGCGGAAAAATCAATCATTGAACAAAGCGTATGCTTATGTTTTGTCGAAAACCTTCGGTGAAGCGGCAGAAGTTCTTGTTCATAAATTAATTGAAAAAGGATTTAACGAGGATGAAGCTAAATCGTCTGTTGAATATGAACAACCTAAACTTATTCCAGATATTGATTTGTCGATTAACAAAGTTAAAATTGAGATTGAAGAAGGATTGTTTGCCACCACAACAACAATACCTGAATCTATCAAATTTGACAGTAAAAATTCTGTCATAGAATTTACTCCATCAACCACAGAAGAAGATATTACGAAGTTATGTAAAACGGTAAAGCCGGAAGATGCCAAAGAAATAAAAACGAAGTTTAAATACTACCGAAAACAAGAAGACATGCCTTCTCCAGCCAAAGATGGAGTAACATTCACTTTGCCACGTTTGATGGTAGAGATTCAAGGTTCATTGGAGTTTGCAGATAGCGAAACTATTTTTGAGCATTACGATTGGGATATTTCCAAATTTGCAAACAATCAACTAACAGATAGTGAATTTAAGATTGAAAGGCAAGGGATGGATTTTGAGATTACTCTCAACGGAAACAAGTTGCAATATAATATTACTTCTGCTCATCAAACCTTGATAGAGTACGATGATAGCGACTTGCATAGTTCTGTACATTTGATTTCGTGGCTTGATAAAAAATTGAGACAAGATGATATTCCACAATCGCAAATGGTTAACTGGTTACGTCAAATCGTTGAATATCTTACAAACACACGAAAACTAAAACTGGCAGATTTATTTGTTGCCAAATATGTTTTGGTTGCCAAACTGGAAGATAAAATTAATCAAGCACGTGAAAAAGCCAAAGGTCAAGCCTATCAAGAAAGTTTATTTGGAGAAGATAAGTCTCGCGTAGAGGTTGATTGGGATAACGGCTTTAAGTTTGGTGGAAATATGTATTACGATGTGGCGAAATACAGCGGTAATTTCAGATTTCAAAAAAGCTTTCTTGGAGAAAACAAAGTGCCGGATTTCGATGGAAAAGAAGAATTTGCTTGTGCTCAAATCATAGATAGTTTACCAGAAGTAAATTATTGGATTCGTAATGTTTCACGCAATCCAAATTCATTCAAATTGCCAACATCATCAGATTATTTTTATCCTGATTTTATTGTGGTGCTCAACGATGGACGACTTTTAGTAATCGAATATAAGGGCACACATCTAAAAACCACCGAAGACACCAAAGAAAAAAAACTTGTCGGACAACTATGGGAAAAACAAAGCGATGGAAAAGCCTTGTTTTTAATGGCTTTCAATGATAATAACGGAATGAATATAAGAGAGCAAATTTCGCAGAAGATAAAATAATTGATGTATGGATGAAAAAGTAAATGATAATGTAATAGCAGATGAAAATCTTCTTTCTTTTCTTAAAGATAGTATCGCTATACCTGATGAAACCGAAATAATATACCAATATACAAATATTGACGCATTATTTGATGGTATAGTAGTAAAAGAACCAGAGGAAAATAAGGAAATTTGCTTGTGGGCTTCTAGCTACATGTATTTGAATGATCCAAGTGAAATAGCGACAGGTCAGAAATATTTCAATGAAATTCTGAGTCAGCATTTTATTGAACAAAATAATGATACAGATATAGTTGATTCAATCAACGATATGGAGTTTTTTATAACTTCGTTTTCTACCACCATAGACAGCTTGCCTATGTGGAGTATGTACGGCAAAAACGGATCAGGTATAGCATTAGGGTTTGACAGAAATATTATACATAAGGGAAAAGGAAGCGATGACGCTCTATACAAATGTGTCTATTTAGATGATGATTTAAAAAATGAAATTACTTTTCTCTGTGAAAGCTACAAAAAAGAAAATACGATAGAAGAAGGGGAAAAGATTGCAGATGAAGCTTTGATTCTTTTATTCATTATTGTTCTTTTTGCTCTTATACTTAATAAAGACGAAAAATTTATCAAAGAACAACTGGAAGATTACATTATACCTTTCTTGCTATTTATAATATTTGCGAAAGACCCTGCATATAAATATGAGAACGAAGTTAGACTACTAGTTCATTCTGATAAAGATTTAGCAGTTCAATATCGTTCCAAAAATAACTTAATAATTCCATACATAGAAAATTTCTTCCCAAAAGAAGCCTTAAAAGAAATTTGGATTGGTCCGACCAATGATATGAAACGAACACGCAAATCATTGGAAACATATCTTAGCCATATGGGATTTTCGGATGTAAAAATTCACGAGTCAAGTGTTCCTTATAGATAAAATCGCATCTTTGTAAAACATAAAAAAATAAGAGAAATATGGAAACAACAGTCGAATTGAGTAAGTTTATCCCTGCAACAGTTAGCTTAATAGTAACAGGATTAGCTAGTTTAACAATTGGAATCTACCTTGAAAAATTTCGAAACAAACAAACCTTTTTGAAATACAAAATATTTTCTCAACCATTAGCAACAACTTCACAAAATGACTATTGGGGAAACATTATTGTCTCTCACAATAACAGAGTAGTAAACCATTTAAGTTTTGTGACTATAGAAGTTAAAAACGATAGTAGTCATGATATAGAAAATCTCAATATAGATATATGGGTAGATAATCAAAGCCAAATTCTTGGTGTAAGCGGGTTTTATAACGAGAGTAAAAATTCTATCTTACTTGAACAGGGCTACTATAATTATTACACAGATGTTCTTGAAAGAAATTTGATTGATGCGAATCAAGCAAAGGAAAACCCAAATCATATAACATCATCGCAACTCACAAACGAAATACAATTTGTGTCAAGCAATAAAAAATTTCATTTACCAGTCTTTAATAGACATACATCAATAACGATTCATTTATTAGCCGAGAACTTTAAAGGTCTTGACCCACTTGTTTTTGTCAGTATCCTACATAAATCTACAAAACTTATTCTTGAAGTTGATAAAGAGTTTGAAAACAAGCGAACCACAACTTGGATGATTTCAATAGGAATAATTGTTTTTATAGCTGGTTTTTTTCTTCTTCTTAACCAATATACAAATGCAACAACACCGCTAATACTTTGTGCAATCTTAGGCTTAACATATTCGCTTATAGGTTTAGCGATCTATAAGATAGGGCGATACATTAAACGATTACTATCATAAGTCATACCTTTGTAAAAACATGAGAAATTTAATCATAATAGGAAACGGCTTTGACAAGGCACATAACATGAAAACAGGTTATGATGATTTTATTGAAAATCTGTTTGGTAAATTTTTTGAAAATAACAATAATTGTCCTGATATTTTGAAGAATTTCA